>Ga0209149_1001936_pt1 | contig 11152 bp, 7 predicted proteins | sample WorMetTyACAVOLI2_FD_187423 | JGI IMG/M metagenome (GOLD analysis project Ga0209149, IMG submission 187423) | Marine gutless worms symbiont microbial communities from Max Planck institute for Marine Microbiology, Germany - Olavius algarvensis... ...
AGCCGACACGCACGTCGCCTGGGCCGTGGCCATCAGTAGCTTCCCACGTATTTGGACCGTCGACCACGCAGGTCGACCCGAATTTATCGGTCAGGGAAAGCAGCCAAACCACGAATTGGCACCACACCGAAGATGCCGGACCCTTACACTTATTTAGGTTACCTCGATTGGATATGAGAAGAGTTAGATGTGATTTGATTGATACATTTTAGATTATGAATTATGATGTACACAGTGAATTATTCTTTAAATTAGATGAAGGTGGGAGAAGAGGACATGAAAAGAAGTTGTTCAAAAAAAGATTTAGATTAGATGTAAATACGATTTTAGTAACAGAGTTGTTGATAGATGGAATCAGCTCCCAGAAAAATGTATTAAATGTAATACTGTTAATACTTTTAAAAAGCACATCTCGATTGAGTTGGAATTGGAGAGTTATAGTATGTTATGAAGACAGTGGACGTTATATGACGAAAGCCTGTGTCGACTTATGCCATCAGTGCTTGTGAGGCATTGCAATGGTGGCTTCGGTGAATTCTGTGAATTCGGTGAGCCAGAGCCGAAATCCATGCATTTCTAATTTTGAGACTTTAATTTTTAATGTCTGTAATCTCATCTACAAAGAATACATCAATTTTATTAGGGTAAATGAGAGTTGTGTCATCGGCGTATTTGACTACTATGGTATGTATGAGACGAGTACTTTGTTTGTGACTTGCTTGTGTGTGCAGTGTGCTAAAGTCGGTATATTTCGCTTTTTAGATAAATGACATGTCGATTTTGTATTCTTTGCGGGCTTGTTTGTAAACAAGGAGGAGTGTTATATTTCGATAGTTTTTAAGTGTCATTTTGTGTTTATATGTTTATAGTATTCTACCTATATTAGTAGCAGCTTATCGCCTGTTAATATGGCGGATAACAACATTGTATTAGAGAGCGCTGCAAAATCAGCTGTGTACACCATAATCATACAGGTAATTTGCCGGTCCCGAAGTGCTTACCTTATGCTTACCTTGTGTGGCCTTGCCTTGAGGTCAACCCGCATGACAAGGCCTAGGGTTCAGCGGACTAGTTCATGAAGAAACCCATCCTTGTGGATCTAAATTTATTCAATCTGTTTTTAAAACTATTCAGACTAGGTGCATCGACAGTGTCCTGATCCAGATTGTTCCATTTGTCAATAACACGATTTGAAAAAAAGTAAAAAAAAAGCAACTGAATTTCACGATTTGGATTGCAATTAGCATATGTGTAGGCTGAGTCGTCACGCAATCCCGAGAATTTCAGGATTAGATGTGCCATAAATATGGACGTTCATGGATTTGTTTTGTTGCATGTAATGCTTATGTAGTTTGTCAGCGGTTGCCAGTTTGCTATTTTTGGAGTATACTTGGGTTTAATGCAGATGTCCAATGTGCCGATGTTAGCGTGGTCGAATCGGCCGATACCGATACTGTGGGAGGGAGGGGACGACTCTGTGATTCTGATTCTGACAAATAATTCACAGTCCTCCTCGTGGAGTATCGCGTGAATGGGACTCTGTTGATTTTAAAAAATGATCAGTGTGACGCGGTATATGCTTAAGTGCCTGGACTAGGGTTGAGCGATCAGCACGAGTACTCAGTATTGTCACTCGCCCAATACTAGTAGTATCGTGCAGCAGTTGGTACCTGGTATATGTTGTCTTGTCTGTCAGTAATCACCCTTCCCGGTAAGCTGCCATGAAATCTGAAATCGTGTGCAGTGTATTGCTGTCATAGTCACTTCAGAGAGACTCGGTCACTGGACTGTGACATAACCATCAGAGATTGGAAAAAATTTGCAACATGGTTGCCACCTCCAAATTGGACAAAACCAACTGAAACTAGCAGAATAAGTGTTGTTAGAGATGTAGCAGACCGATTTTGGGGTTTGTAACAGCTGACGAACTATCGGGACCCCGAGAACAAAAGACAAGTTAGATTCATATTCAGATTCGGATGGAAAGCCAAGAGTATTATAGCATTTATTCACTATTGCTGGCACTAACCCTTACTCCTGAACCCTAACCGACCCACGAGGTGGTATAATACTGAATAAGTTCTATAATACTCTCGGCTTTCCATCCGAATCTGAATATGAATCTAAGTTGACATAAGTGAACAAAAGTGGGGCTTTGGGTGGGGACATTTTTAAAAAGCAAAGATTTGTGTTGAAGTAAGCGAAATAACAATAATTTAGTGGCGCCCCGTGGCGAATGAAATGGCAATCGACAAAGAACAACGACTGTGTGGTGCCCCCTGGTGAATGGAACGGTAAAATCGAGAAGTTATAAGTAGCCATGCCTAGTGAATGCAACGGCAAAATCGTAATAAAAGTAATTTATTATGGTACCCTGGCGAATGGAACGGCAGTTAACAAATAAGGGAATGTGATTAGCAATCAGCTGTTGCCAACCCCCAAATCGGTCTGCTATATATCTAACAACACCTATTCTGCTAGTTTTGACAGCTCGATCGAAGGATGCAGCCTACGTGGCAAAATACGGTCAGCCACCAGAGATGAAGGATGGAAGGGAAAGGGGAAAGGGAAGGGTTGGAAGGGACAGGAATAAAGGAAGGGGACTTTGAGGCAAGGGAGTGGAAAGGGGAGGGGAAGAAGGGGGGAGGAAGGGACGGGAATAAAGGAAGGGGAGGGAGGGGATGCTAGGGATGTAGAGATGTTGTAGACCAATTTATGGAATGGCAATAGGTATCGAACCCACGGGACCCCAGGAAAAAAGATGGAGCTTTGGGTGGGGACATGGTTAAAAACACAAAGTTTAACTCGTACCAGCGGAATAAGCAGCAATTTAGTGGCGCCCCTTGGCGAATTAAACCAAAACAAAAGTGTAGAAATATATTTAAATGTTTGTATACAACTGTGGTGCCCCCTGTCAAATGTATATGTGTTGGTCGGTAATGTATTGTCACTCCATAAAATGGTGTAAAACATCTCAACACACAGTCATTCCACTAGTACCACCCACTTTTAGTCGGTTATCATCAGTAACAACTAACAAGGACACACAATAAACGTACCTGTGCAAACGAGAAATCCAAATGAAGTATACAGCCGGCGGTGGTGATTGTGCTTCCGACGGATTGGAGAGTATGTGCATCGACCTGTCGCAGACAGGACAGACACGGTAACGAAACTTAAGCGCATAAGTGTGTGAAAACACAGACCAAGGAAATAAAGGTAAGTGCTATTACCAGTCTGGGCCGGACTGGTAAGAATGTCTATTACCAGTGCGAAACTGAATACGTGCTATAACTGGCACTAACCCTTAGCCTACTCCTGAACCCTAACCGACCCACGAGGTGATATAATACTGAGCATATCGATCGATAGCGTCGAAATGGGTCAAAGTCGCCATTATCAGGTGAGTAAATAGGAACATTTAATCGTCTCGCATTAATTTATTAGACGTTGCCAATCAACCAAACCTTCTGGAACATGTCTTAACTATGCCTGTACTGTTAGTCTAAGTCACTTTTGTCCAATTTCGAGCTGGCAATTATGTTGTAAATAATCACCCAGAGATGTGCTGACACGGACTCATGTGTGGATGGAACGCACATCTGAAAGTTTTTTGGTCAGATGCAAATTTAAAATTCTTGGCGACGGTAATATGACTGCAGATGCAAATTGGCGAATGTAGACGGGATGTGGGGTCAAAATTCCATAATATGCACATCTCTGTGTAATTAAGTCTTGACACATGTCATTATAATTGTTGAGAATAAACCTTTTGTAGGGTATGTTTCGGGTGCTGACATTTGTCTTGAATTCAGTAATGCTGCATCACATCACCCGCGATTTGTTGGGAGTTGCTAATGTCAGGTATTGTGCCTTGCAGCACTGTTGTGAAATTGAACCAAGTTATATATTTGATAGCAATGTATTATCTCAGGTTTCAGTGGTTGAGTTCATGTATTTGCATTGTGAATCACAGCTATTGAGGTTAACTGTTGACTTGTTTTACAGTTGATGTAGTATACACGATGCGGAATAAGATTTTTGCTGTTTGCATTAGAAAGCAGTGTTTACCAGAAGTAATATGTCAAATAGTAGCTTAAAGTGAGCATAGTGTACAAGACCATTACTTTATGGTGTAATACAGTTATATGGTATAGCACTGTTTTTTTGTCATTGTGTTTTGTTTTTTCGGTTTATACTCACTATCACAATGCATCAGCATCTATGGTGAATATTTGAACAACATAATTTTTATTAAGTGTTTATATGGCTACTGCAATATGTTGGTGTGTTATCTTAGATTGGTTTTGCTGAACCAATCGATAATATTTCTTACCTGCGAAGCATTCCGCCGAGCATGTCTTAGTAAAGTCACCGACAGATGTTGGGCTCAGAGCATCAATTTGCTGTGGTTTATGTGAGTTGATGGATTGGTATGCTGTTGAAATTGTTTATACTATATTGATATTATGGTTTTTAGGTGAAGGTGGTGAAAAGTATGCATATTAAACATTATCTATAGGTATCTCTAAACATATGTAGTTTATTTGACATTGATGGTGATAACATCCACAACCTTAGAAACTGAATGATTAGCACATAATACCTGATATCCAATTACAGGCAACCTTCAGGATAATCAGGAAGGAAGACTTTGTGATTCCAGAAATTTGAAATTCACAGTGTGAGCAGAGCCTGATACCAATACTGCTTGCCTAAGCTGCATATGCACAAACTGCATGCTCGTCTATATTTGACACACTGTACCTCTGCATATAAAGCATAATGACATAGCTCTTCATTGTTATACACAGTAGGTAGCCCAAATGTTGCAAGGTCTAACTATTTGCTCAAATTTTGGTAGCACTTAGTGTTCAAAATAAGGCCACTATGCCAATGTGACATATGCTGAAGTTTGTTAAAATGACATAAAGCATAAAATGTTGCAAATTTAATTTTTATCTCTATTACTTTCTGCATTAATACTGTCACACGCACTAATGCCTGGTGCTAGGCTGCTTGTTGATAAAGCTATATTGTGTTGATATTGCAGTGCAGCATAAGTGCATTATGGCGGATGTATGTTATGGCCAGCGTCAAATTAGCCACAGTGCAGAGCTAATGCCTATTATCTTATAGTTGCATCTTGTTTTTTGTTTATCTTCTGACCTGATTTAACTAATTCTAATCTAATCTGCTGAATGTCAGTAACAAGCTTTCATTGTGATTGTTTATCACATTATTTGTCATATTGTTATGTTATTCCACTTAGACTACAGGTACACTTTATGGATTTTGTAGCAGGAAATTAGTGGTATGTATGATGATAATTTATAAATATTAATGCTGTGATATTATTTTATTCAGAGTACCAGTTGGAATGATGTGGTCAGTCATATGTGGATTCCTGTGGCTGTATGTCTGGCAGCAGCCTGACCCGTCTGTTGTAGCGTTCTATGAAACATCCGTCTACTGGTTCTGTATTTCATCTTTTGTGGAGATTCTTGTACAACCTGTTGCGGTTGTTGGTCAGATTCTTCTGTTTGTTGAAGTGAAGGTAAGTTTTCTTGGCATTACAGAAATAGAAGCGGTAAAAGGTAAAAGTCTGGACACTTCTTATAGCACTGCTTACATGATTCAAACTCCCACGACCAGCAGCGCTTGACAGTCTCAGAAGCGATTGGCATGAGCCAATGGTGCTGCAGCGCATTATGTAGCCATTCATTGCCCGTGCTCAACGGACAGTTGGACCCACGGTGCAGCTAGCAGACACACCACTGCCCCAATCAGCTACACTAGGCCTTCACCGCGTAGCCCACAATTTCCCATCCTACTGAGGGTAGGAGGCTGAGTTGGCCTGAGCATACAGTAGGTTAGCAACTTGCTCAAGGTTGCCTGCAGTGGACTGGGTGTGAGTTGAACCCGCAACTTCTCGGTTACGAGTCCGATATTCTACCACTAGACCACTGCACCCACCACTGAGTAAAGTAAGTTCCCATTGATGCATTTTAACTTCTTGTTGTATGAATAGGAAAGGGAACCTTACTGATTGCCCTATATCTATATTTGCTTTGGTGGCCTGTTATAGAGAAGAAGAAGAGAAGAAGATATCACATAGATAGACAGCAAGTTCTGTTGCATGGAACCTCATCTGCTTTACTGTGCTTTTGAGCCAGTGATGGTTAAACCTAATTAAGCTGACATATGACCCATGTCGGCCAGATGATTAGCTCATTTAACAGCTGTCACTTTTAACCGATTAGACCAGTTTGCTGGCAGGCACTCCTGGTAACAGGGCCTACTATTACACAGAACTCACCATTGATTCACTAGCAATGGCCATGGTCATTGTCAGTACTCATTGTGCTTACTCGTGGAAGGATGGCCAGGTTAGCTGGCCTGGATGATGGGTTTAATACCAAGATGGCGTACCATTGAACGGAACTAACCCAACTCAACATAAAGTAACTTTGTTGATGACTGCAACACCATTGCCGTTAAGCTGAGCTGAACTGCCACAGACAGTCATTGTGAGACAATTTTAATTTCCAGTATGTTGTTAATGATTGGGTTTTCTCTGTAATGCCATTTTAACCATAGAAATTTCCAATTGCAGGAGCTGATATCTCTTTGATAACCTATGGTGATTCATGTATTCATTTATTTTTTTGGTAATTGATGAATGGAATAGCTGTGGTATGTTTGACAAACGTGCATGTAAGTTCTTATGTCTAATTTTTATTGAACTCATTACAGTATTGCACTTGTTTATTATCATTTGTTTTTTATTGAACTCATTACAGTATTGCATTTGTTTATTATCATTTGTAGGCTGTTGTTGAAGGCGTCTCATTGGTTCTGAGATGTCTGATAACTGTTACCTTCATTGTCTGCTATCCTCAGCTGGGACTCAAATCATTCTGCTATGCCCAGGTTGTAGTCAGTTTACAGGGTGTTTTTAAAAAAGTAGCCCCCCCCCTAAAACTTTTTGGAATATTTTCACTTCGGTTAAGTCTTTTTGCATGAAATTTTGCAAATTTGTTGCCAATTCATATCCACACATATCTGCCAATTTTTGTACATTTTATCTTAAAATTTCATCACCCCGACAAAGGATGGAAGTTAGGAACTGTTAAGAAAGTATGCAGTCGAGTTGACACATTGGCTCAGTTATTCTGCGTAAACCAGACAGTGGGACTTGGAGACCTGCAACAGCGTCTGCATGCGCAGTTTGTCGTTTTAACACAAATTTTCCCATTGGTAGGCCCTACCAAGCTTTAAAACTATATCAGTAAAACGTTAATAGTAAAAAGTCGGACAGTTATCGATTGTTTACAATTATCGGACACTGAGACATGCGACGAGGAAAAAATGTCGTCATTTGCGAAAAGCTGCATTTTCATTTTCTGGGTGAATAGGCCTACTGAAAACTTGACAGTGTGAAAACGATGGGTACTCGTGGAAAAATTAACGCCATTTGATGAAATATTAAGATAAATCTATTTTAAAAATGGTAGATATATGTGGATATGAACTGCCAATAAATTTGCAAAATTTCACGCAAAAAGACTCAACTGAAGTTAAAATATTCCAAAAAGTGTTAGGGGGGGCTACTTTTTTCTGAAACACCCTGTAGATCATGGTTATTGCTTGCAAGTTTCTTGTGAGAGATATATGTCACTTTTACTTGATTGTCTGTAGAATGTTACTGACAGTGATTGTAACAAGACCACACATTCAGTGTCATTGTCAGAGTAGTTTTTTCTGTTATCCCATTAAACTTCAAATCCCGCCGAGTCTTATGCTTTTATTGCCACTTGCAATGCAAGTACCATACTTTAGCATTTCTAGTAACAAGTTAAACAACTGTCTCCCATCTTTACACAGTGTGATTTCATCATAATACCCATGTGAGAATAAGAAATCTGTACATTTAGACTTTAAGTCATGATGTAAATGAAGCAAACTGTCTCAAAACTATCTTGAGGCAAGATGCCATCTCGAGACTAACTAACTACTTATGGAACATTATATCGGTGTTCTTCATCCTATACATTGTTTGCCTACTTTATTGGCAAACTTGCTGCAGATAATCATTACTGTTGTGTGCTTGTGGTAGTTTCTCTATGCTGGATTGATGCTTGTCATGTACTATTCATACTTCATTTCTAAGATGTTTAAAGAGAGACGTTTGAAGACCGACTTTCCTTTCAACTCTGTTCGAGATTTTCTTCCGAAATCCATTCCGGGAAAGGTGAGATTGTAGTTTGTTAAATTAAAACTTGACAGGATATTAAGCTTTTTGTGGCAGTCACAGTCTCTTTGCTATAGGAAACACTAAAAATGTATGAAGATGTCGTGAACTTCACATTGTAGATAAATGTGCATATTATAGTTGTGAAATATTAGGCTTGGTTGCTGTGATTGTGTTTTATTGCAGTCGTTTGTATGTGGTGAGATGTCCTCGCTTGTCGGCAGTTTCTTTCTTCAATCTTGCCTCAAATATTTTCTCACTGAAGGCAAGTTTATATACATCTCCTGTTAACCAGCTGTATGGCCAACTTTTGCTTTGACAACATTTAATGGCCCTTTATTTGGGACAACCCAGCACCAGAACTGTCAGAAACATTAGCCAAATTTACCACCTTGATTGTCCTCAAATTCCTCACAAGCACTTCCAACCGTCCCTCCCGGACCTCTTGGTCACCTCTAGAGTGTAATACTAAGGAGAACCCGAGGGAAACAGCTGAAAGAAACGCGAAGAACCCGAGAACAAGAACCTACACTTCTTTTATATTTGCCTAATTCTGGATTTGACGAGGCCCTTGGTCAATCGCCCCCTTTCAAGCACATCTCTCAATGTATGTTATATGACCACTAGCAGGCCTGCAGCAGCCACACAGACGAGAATGAGATTCAGCCCAGCCATGCACCCCAAGGTATATTTTACGCCGAATGCCCTTCCTGTTGCGACCCTCCCTGGTTGCGTGGTGCTGTGGTGGAACGTTGGTCTTTGATCGGTGAACTTCCCTGTCCTGCACTCGACCTGCAGCTGAGGGGTGACCACTTATGTGGGGGTAAACTGTCTGCTGTAGGTCAGCCAACCAGGCCAACTCAGCCTTTCATTCTTTTGGGGTAGATAAATGAGTAGTAGGCTGCAATTTGATGTCCGCAACCTCAGTCTGGGGAGGCGCCATCTGGTGAACGTTTATGAGGTAAAGGCAGGCATTGGTGTAATTGCAGGTAACTCTGTGTGATCCATGCCTGAGCGCCTTGAGTGTGAGGTAGTACAAAAAGTGTGCTATATAAATACACTTACCTTTTTACCTTTCTACTTTTTTCCGCTATTTCCGGGCTTGGTGACTGGCTGAGAATATGCTGGCTTGCGTATCTTAAGTCTAGACTGTGACATCACAGCATAATGTATTGAATGAATGAGTACTAGCCAGCTGTTGCCTGACTGTGTTACAGGTGAAAAAATCGTGATGACAGTGCTGGGCATTGTTAGTTTTGCCGACCAAGGTAATACCTTAGCTCTCCTTGTACTACTGCTTGATTGAACCAAAGCAAATTTGGAGAAATTGTAACAAAACCAATATATTTTGTAAGCATTTTTGTCATGCGATGCTATGCAAGCGCGGCGTATGCCATCATGCGGTGTCTGTCTGTCCGTCCATCCATCAATTTGTCTGTCTGTCACGTTTGTGGACTCTTGTCAAAATGAATAAATGTATCTTCAGAAGTTTCTCTCCAACGGGTAGCCACACCATTCTAGTTTTTCTGTACCAAATGTCACGACAGTATTCCGATGGGAACCCCCTAATGGGGGCATGGAATGCAAGTGAGCTAGGCAAAAATTGTGATTGTCGACGAATAGCTGGAGTGCGAACAACAAAGCTGGTGGAGTGCGAACAACAAATGTGACGGCGACCGTGCAGTTTACCGCGCAGATTGTGACGCATCAGTGAACCTTTTTATTACAGCCTGCAGCATAGACAACCACGACGAAGAGTAGAGAAAAGAACAGAATTTAATTGTATGCAGCGGTAAACCTGAAGCACAAGTAACGAGGAATAGAATATTGTGTTCGATGTTTTGTACTATTTAAGCTAACTACTGACAGACACAAAGCATTGCAGAGCCTCTCTGCGACCAAAGAGCTACTTGGTTATGTAAACAACAGTTGTATAAATTGATGATCAGTTTTTAAACAGAGTTAAAATTAGATATTAATATCCTATAAGAAGAGACACATAGAAATTTCTTGTAAATAATTGTACTATTACTCGTATGTGTTGCATGTGTAGGCGTTTATGACGTCATCAGTAATCTAGGGTCGTTGCCTGCACGAATGATATTTTTGCCAGTTGAAGATGCCTTGTATTTGTTCTTTACAAAGACGTTGCATCGAGGGCAACCAGCAGATGAGCAGCATCAGGTGGGTGGGTGCTGATCAGGGGCAAGTTTAGTTAAGCAGCACTTTTGCAGGAACACTCTCGACTGCTCTCATCACCTTCAAGAGCGCTCTGGATCGTTCTCTAACCCTTTTGCTCTCATAAACTAGTAGGTCTGCTGTCGCAAAGAGGCCGCACAATGCTTTGTGTCTGTCAGTAGTTAGCTTCAGTAGTACAAAACGTTGAATAGAGTTTTTTATTGTTAGTTACGTATGCTACAGATTTATCACTGCATGCAGTTAAATGCTGTTTTGTTGTCTTTGGCATAACGTTGAGGCTTCTTGTCATAAACATTTCGGCGTCCTTTCCCGCCATCAACAAACACTGCCGGTTACTACCAGCGAAGTGGTACCACGTACGTGACGTGGTCTGACGGCGTCATATTGACAACACCTGGCCGGTAGCAATGTTAACAGCAGTGAAGCCAGATATTGGCTCAGAATTGGGATTTATGCCTACCCCACATGCATTCGACGCCCTCGTTAGGGGGGTTCCCGTCGTCGGAATATTGCTATGCCATTTGGTGTGGAGAAACTGGAATGGTGTAGCTACCTGGTGGTGAAAAATTTTTTAAGATGTTTATTTGTTTTGACAGAATGTACGAACATGACAGACACACGGATGGACAGATGGACAAACACCGCATGACGACATAGGCTGTGCATGCATAGCACTGCGCGGAAAAAATAAAACAGCTA
>Ga0209149_1001938_pt1 | contig 11151 bp, 9 predicted proteins | sample WorMetTyACAVOLI2_FD_187423 | JGI IMG/M metagenome (GOLD analysis project Ga0209149, IMG submission 187423) | Marine gutless worms symbiont microbial communities from Max Planck institute for Marine Microbiology, Germany - Olavius algarvensis... ...
AAATTTTCGCGAACCTCCGTTAACCAGGGCCGGAGAATAAGGCGGCCATAAAAAAATAAATAAATAAATAAAAACATTGGCAAAATATAACATGGTCGCCCGCTTACGCTGAGCGGGCGCCCATAATGATGTCAGAAACACTAGCAAAACTTGACAACTTAAGCAAGAAGTGCTCGAATTGTCCTCCACGGGCATTCACGCAGGTGTGCAGCGTCGGGATTGAGAACAAACAAAAGTTTTGTGGAAATAAAACCAGTACCGGTTGTTAAACACGTGGAAATTTGACAATTCATTTTCACCAAGGTAGCGTGGGAACACACATTAAGCGCGGTGGGCAGTACATACCGCATATTGTTGGAAATTTATTCAGGTGTCACTGCGCCAAAGATTATAGAAATCGGTTGACATTCGACTAAGTTATTTCAAAATCGAAAGGGTGCAGTTTTTTTGAGACACAGTATAGTTTCAATACAACGTCGCGCTGTATGTGCGCAGATCAAGGTCGCTCTCAAGTTGACGTTTGCGCAGCTGTACATCGACATGTCGCCAGTTACGCTGACTAACGGAAGTGTGATTGTTTCGTCAGTGTTTACTCTCCAGTCTCATATCAACATTTCCGTCTACACCCCCTCGCTGCTCTCCAACCTCTTCGACGTTTTTCTGGACGCTAGATTCATCGTCGATAACTCGTCCATCGGTATGAGTCATTCGTTCATTGCAGCGTCCCTACCGCGACACAAGACAACACTGTGTTCAGAAAAAAAACATCCACTTTTGTTTTCTTATAACTTTTAGAAAAAGTAACGAATTTTAATAAAAAATTTCAGACAAAATAGCTAATGAAATGCTGATTCTAACAGCATAAAAATAGTTTGTATTTTCTTAAATATTCTTTGCTAGCAGCGAAATAAACCGGACATCAGTAAAAGTGTCGTTACAGCAATGAGATTTACCATTGATGATAAACATCTCATTAAATAGGTGCGAGTGAAAAAAAATACGTAGAAAAACGCTTGCTCAAGATGTTTTTGACAGAAGATGAAGTCTTGATGGGGTAAAGACACTTATCAAAATATCAGTGCGAGATCTTTAACTTTGTTGATCTTTGCAGTGGGGTGGACATTGTGTGGTCGACCACAACCCGGACACAAGTCAGTTATGCCACTACTGTCACTTGCTCCGCTAAATATTTTAACTCATTAAAATTTTATCCTCTGTCAGGAACCATCTTCAGAAAGTGGTTTGCTTCATACTTTTTATTTATTCGCGGGCATTTAATGATAATTTGATCTCCAACGGTAAATCTTATTGCTGCAACGACACTTTTACTGACGTCAAGTTTACATCGCTGCTAGCAAAGAATATTTAAGAAGAATACAAATTATTTTTATGCTGTTAAAATTAGCATTTCATTGACTATTTTGTCTGAAATTTTCATTCAAATTGGTTACTTTTTCTAAGAGTTATGCAAGAAAACAACAATGGATGCTTTTTTCTCAACACACTGTATATTTCACCGTTATCTTTAGTGCAGCAGGATACGTAATGTTGATGCAGTGTTTGCCATCGTACGGCTAAACTCCAGACGGGCCAAAAAATCGTAAAAATCGTACAGTCTGCACGTGTCTTCGTGATATTTGCAGGCGACAGCAGCGTGCAGTGGGCTCAGCTGTCGTACGGTCTGCGTGGGGCGAGGTCTGCTGTGATTTGCATCACGTGCTTGTCGTCTCGCCTATTGTTTCTTCCTTTGTGTCGTGTATCTATGACGTCCATTATGCAGATAAGCAAACCTAACGTTGGAAATGGCGTAATCTTGTAGTGTCATATCATATTGTATTGTCGCATCATATGGCGTACACAAACAAATAAATTAAAAAAGGTTTATTTTGTGCATTCAGGTTTATCTTGGGTTGATACCACGACGCAACCGACTAGATCTACACTTACTGGTACACAACACGTTCTTTCGTACTATTTTTAAATGTGATTATATATTTAATAGTACAGCGAGTCTAGTAAGTTTGAAACTGCTGAGCAGTGCGTCGTTTATTGTCATGCATTATTTAATAAAACTGCGTTAGTCCACTCATCACTGGTAGAGCCGATCAAGTCACAGTCGAGTGTGTGTATACGTCAGTGTCAGAAGCTATGGTCGGTGTCATGTGCGCCACACTGCTGTTTGTCGCCATCCTCTTCGTCGTCATCGTCGTTGTCATCGTTCGTCATTATCGCCGCAAGCCGCCTACTGCGCCAAGCCACGACAGCAGCAGCAGCAGCAGCAACCACAGTGCTGACGAAGACCGCTACGAGGATGCTTTGCGTGGTCCAGGCCAGCGTCAGCGGCGAGTCTGGCTAGCCGCCATGTCTGTCAACGACAGGTAGGGCTACCTACACATCGTACGGTCAGGGTCAGTTCTGACACTCAACAGTGAGCGCGTTCTAAAACGTGAGCGCAGGTAGGTCATTGCAATTTTCGTGTCCTTTTATCCAGATTTTTATACCACGTGATCTGGTTCAACTGTCACATGACCTAGCGTCCACGCTGAGTGGGCGTGACTAGCAGGTGCCCCGGGTCTCTTTCATCGAGAAAAAAAGGACTGGCAGAGCAGATCGTTCGGTCCTTTTGGATTTGTTTGATCTAAGCCTAGGTCAATTTGCTCTGGACTTTAGCATCAATCGTAGGGCCTATTTGCAAATAAAAGCATATGTGAAAATCCGTGAGGCCTGAGGATCGTTCGTGCATCCACTCTGATGGATATTTTGGCAAGAAATTTTTTGCTATCCGATTAAAAATGTAGGAAGATATAGGTTTGGCGCGGGGGTATACTATAGGCCTACTAGCAACCTATACGCGCCAACGTTGCCTTACGTTACTCGAACAGTCGCCAGATGGCGCCACCGACTACACATACTGATTCACATTCTTAATTTATCTTGATTTATGTGGAAAATAAAATTTTTATGGATGATTGATGTCTGTAGCCTACGCAGTACGGAGGCAAAGGCTGGTGCTGAAGTCATGGAGCTCGGTGATCGGCGGTCTTGCCAGGCGCCGTCCGTACATACCCGCGTTACGTCTGTCAACAGTCGACTCCACCTAAGCAAGCATCGTCGAGGACCGGCCAACCACAGTCCACGACCACACTTCGGTCCGTCGGTTTTCGACGTCGGATCCAGCGCCATTTCGGCGACCAACGATAACGTTGATCTTTCAGGCGAGTTTTTCTGCCAGGCGCCAGAACAGTCGAGCGTCGGGCGAGCTCGTGGCGGCCTGGCGGCAATGGCACGCCCAACAGCGTCCATATTTAGGCCTACCCAGGATCGTCATAAACTGGGAAATTTCGGCGATGGATTTCTCCCGCAACTGCAGGAATACGACGGGATTCCCGGCGAAGGAATTCCTGAGTTCGATGTAGACGATATGTCAGTTAACAGTATTGGCCTGCCTCGTTGCGGTCTACGTTGTGAACAGCGGACCGCAAGAACTGGCCGACATGACGACGCGTCTTGTTCAACAGCTCCTGCTAACGCACGGGACTTTCCCGTTAGTTGGCCTGTTGTGAACACTACTGGGTCGCGACCAAGGGTCGAAGCCACTCGACCAAGTCTGTGCCAGGAAGAACCAATTCCAGCAGACCACCGGTGGCTAGCCAGTGGCCGGGGTCCGGTTACAGGCAGCTATTTGACGTCTCGGCCGCGCGGCCGATTAATTTCTGAGCTGAATTTTGGCGACGATGATCCGTCATCATCATCGCAGTCGTCACTGGAGCAGCCCGTTCGAATTCATCGATCAGGCAGTGATCATTCTTCGCCGTCGCTGTTTCGACCTCACGCAGAAATTCTTCCGTTCAACGAATACTTCACATCATCGGTAAACACACTCTCTTGCGTGTAAACGCTGGATAAAGTTAACAAAAGACGCGGCCGTATATAATAATCGGTTTAACTGTTTAAATTAAATTAGTATATTAGTTCATGTTATAGGCCTACACATTGTATCCACAAAACTTGTGATGCTCACAGTGTCCACCATAGACAGAATCTGAGGCTTTCAGTAGGCCTACCTCGCCTCGGCGACGTTCAATACCTCGCTTCGGCGACAGCCTGCGAGGTATTTACTTTAGTTTACTGTGTTTGTAACTTTGTTACGATGTTTGTAACTTTTTGTTTTGCAATTTAGCAAGGTTAATATAGCAGCGCAGGGCATGATATGTTATATCAAAGTTCCTTTGCAGGACTAGAAACACGAGGCGTAGTAGTACAGCCAAATGCGCGACACTCGCCATTTATTCATTTATAACAATTTGTCGAGAATGTCGAATCAGAGGCGCTGAAAAACCGAGCCGTGCCTACTCCCAGGTGCGCCCTCCTAGCAACCACATTTTATACTCGGCCTTAGAACTTGGCAACATCCAACTAGCCAAATTTGAACTTCCTATTGCAACTCGTGTTGGAGATAGCTGGGGGTTCCAACAAGTTGGGCCCAGATCCCAGGTTATGGGGTCACGCTAGGGGGTGGGGGTGAAAAGGTGCCATTGAATTCTGGGGTAGGGTTTCCTGTTAATGTCCGATGGGGGCGCTGAAATTGCAAGTACTTGAAAATGCAAGTATGGAAAATAGAAGTACAATAAACAAAATGTGTACGGTATGGGTGGAAAATACAAGTACGGAAAAAGCAAGTACGAGTGAACAGGGCCAGTATTATAGCACTTATTCAGTATTATAGCACTGTAACTTCAGTTATAGTACTTGAGCAGTGCTCGTAAGGCTATGTAATAATCACTGTAATGAGTGAGACGCATAAAAATGTAATTATTTTTTGCTGTTTTTTAAATACGTGTCACTTCACTATGAGCCTTATACGTTGTTGATAAAACTTATAAGTTTTGTTACGTTAGTCAATACATAGTACTCGAAAAAGTTTAAATGGTTAAACTGCTGTGCATGCAGGCCATTCTCTGACTAAGTGCAGTTGTGAGATTTTTGTGGACAGGACAACAACAACTTGCGGGCATCACTGAATGACAGAGATGCTGAAGCTTCAGCTGCTGCGCGCCGACCCGCCAGCGAGTTAAGTTCTGGAGTCGATCTCGACACTGAGGCTGTTCTGACTTACCACAAGTCTGCAGTACGTGACCATTACGCGTCCTTTCTATTTCTTTTATTATATTCTGCGCTATAGTCTGCGCAGAGTGGTCGGTCGTCAAGGACGGGTGGACGGTTGTCAAGAGCGACTGTTGCCAAGAGCGACTGTCGTCAAGGGCGACTGGTGACGGCTGATGACGCCAATCAAGTCGGTGGACAGTTGACGTGAGGCTGACAGACGCGCGTGTTCGGCGCCACGACGTGAGGTGTTGTTGGCGACGGCGGACAGATCGTGTCGACACCGAGACAATCGCCGTTACAGCTGCTGCTCAGTCCACGACTTAATTGTGAAACCTTCTCTACCGTGCAGGGGCTGGCGACATCAGATAGGCTCATAGTCGCTCCAGTGCTGAGCCACTAACCACAGAAATGTAGTTTATTTCACCAGAAAACGATTATATTTATTATCACTATTATTTCTAAGCTCAGATAAAATATCACGGTGTGTAACAGTTAATAGAAAAAATAAGCTGAAGTGCGATTGCAATATTGCTTGGCCTAGTAAGTAAGTAAGTAAGTAAGTAAGTAAGTAAGTAAGTAATTCTTTTATTTAACACTGACACGACGCAGTGCTGTGACAAGCATTAAGTAATGAAACAGTAAAGACTAATGCTAATAATGTCAAACAACGAGATTATTTCTTATAGGCCCTAGACTAACTAGTTCCAATGATAATCAGCATAAACTAAGTAAACAATTAACTGCCGACGAATGATTGTTTTAGTAGCATATGTTTGTATGTTTGTTTCATTGTTTGTCAGCAGTAATTATTATAGAAAACAGTTGGAGCTATAGTCGTCATCATCATCGTCGTCGTCGTCAAACTATCAGCGTAGATGATCGATGGTTTTGAGATCGTGTCGTTAAATTTTGTGGAAAATTGGGCCAAAACTGCGAACGACAAAAAGCAGAGCACGAATCGCTTCGTCAGCATTCTACTACTGGCGGACGAGGGGCGAGGTTTGTCGTGCGTGTTGTCACGTGAGTGTATATGTGTCGTGTAGTCGCTGTGGTATCGAATAACACAGTCGTTGACGATGTTTTCACGTCGTCGCAGCCTTCACCGACGTCGTACGTCCTACGTCGCTGTCAACACGTCGTCGTCGCACGCAACTCATTGACGTCTCACCGGCTGGTACGTACGGTCACCGTTCGTCTGTACCACTTCTTCTGTCTTTGACGCATCACGTTGTGTCTTGTATCATTTCATATGTCATCCATCATCCTGTTGGCGTCACCGTTCTGTCCGTCCTATTCTGTCTCGGGGCCAGAATTTTCTGTCGCCGTTCTCCGGTCTTCTGTCAGCGGAACTCAGGATCAGGAACGTAGCGTGAAGAAGTGGACGACTGGCATACACGGCACAAGAAATCATTTTATACACTGCATGTTCTACAGACGTCTCTATCGACAGCACAGACGTGAGCGGCAGTCACAACTGCAGTTTGACCGCGACGTCGATTCGATCGCCATTCGACTACCACTTGACGGCGATTCCACCGCACCAAGACTTTCTGACGTCACGACGTGTGACTTCTTGGCAAACCAGTCGTACATGACCACCTCTGCAACGTTCTTTTGGTCTGACTGACAGTGTGTGGCGCTCTAGAACAACTAATTTTCTTACTGTTGCTGTTTTCTTGCTCCTCTTTAACTCTATCTAGTCTTGTGTTCTGTTGATCCATCGTTTTCTGGGCATTCCTTTCTTTTCCCTCTACTACAGTAACGCGGCGGAATTTCCGCGTAGACTTGTCGGACCGCGTTCATGAACTTCATGTAACTTTACTAGGATTTCGTGTAGACCTAATGTTTGTTTGCTTCCTTTTTGTGTTGTGGTTCTTCGTGAAGTTTCACTTTCATTCCAGCCTAAAAGATTTCCTTTTGAGGTCACGTTAATAGAGCGCAGTCTTATCAGGTCGTGTCTCACTTTCTTGTTTCCGTTCAACAGTTTTCTGTCATTCTGAGTCGTTAAACATCGACCGGTTTCTTGCAGCCCTGTCAACAGCGCTGACACTCGTCGACGATGCTGTCATAGAATCTAACGATGAATTCATCGTTAAATTAAAATTTAATTATTGAAAATTTTAGTGGTTAATCTACTTATTGTCGGTTACAGTTGAAGCAGACAAATGACAGACATGATTGTTTATCACGGACAAGCGTATGTGTTAGTGTATGCCGACGTATAACGTGAGTCTGTGATTGTTGGCAATGTAGGTAACGAGCCAGTCGACTACTACGTACGTAGCTGCAGACCAGACACTGACCTTCTCCCTAATTTCCTCAACGCAACAATTTAGTCAACAGTGGCGGATCTAAGGGAGGACAGGGGTGGCCACAGCCCCTGCCTTGAAAAAAAATTCCTTCTAGCTTGTTTGGATTAGTAGTACAGTAGTAGTAGTAGTAGTAGTAGTAACGGATTAACAGGAACTGTGAAGTTGATCATACAGCAGCCCTGTTCATTCACACAAATTTAGCCATTTTAAAACTGCAGCAACTGTTGTTTTCCATCAACGAGAGTTTAATTTTTTACTATCATCGGTGTCTGCAGAATTCACACTAAACTCACCTGACTCCCTGTGTGGCCCTCCTCACCAATCCTAGATCCGCCACTGTAGGTAATCGTGGCGTTCATTCTTTCTGTTTGTTAGTGTTGCTATCACAAACGTCGTCGTCGTCAGTGCAGTCATTTTATTCTCGTCGACGAGTGACGCTCGCTGACGTACACGTACATAGTTGTCAGCGTTCCGACCGCGATGCGATTGCTCGTTGTTTTGACACATGGTGCTGCTCGTTCTCTCAGTTCAGTTGTACAGTCAGTCGGTATCAAAACATCGGCACCAGTGACTGGTTGATTAACCCATTGGGGTGCAAAGGTAATTAATTATAGTGCCACATCGAATGATATGAAGTTGGTACACTGGCCCTTGATGGGTGGGCTGTTACATTTAGTACAGCGACAACGGGCCTGGGCGGGACCGCAGCCCACAATTAACTACATAATTTTTTAAAAATTTTATTTTGCCGCGCATCTGCCATGCAGCATTATAATTAGCCTAGGCTTACTTGCACTCTAAAGGGTTAATCAAACCATCGGACTTTTGTCACGGACGCTCATGGGTTTTTGTTTAGGTTTTAATCTTTGTTCTGTTTATCTTTCTTAGTTTCCGATCTCGTGCGGCTGCCTACTGTCAATAGTTCTGTGAACGAGTGGACTTAGACATAATAGAGCAAAGCAAATTAATATTCTTAAGACGTTGTGAGGATTTTAAAAAAAATTTGGCAGCACTGTTTTGTTCATTGTGTTCAGTCACAAGACTTTTACAAGTTGTGTTGCAAGTTCAATACCAGTATACAAGGTGTGCGTTTAACGATTACTTCCATAGCGTTGTCTTTGGTGCTTCTGTGGCTATTGTTCAACCGCATGTCTGTCTATCTGTCGTCTGTCTGCACTGTCTTCTGATTTAGCGAATTAAATGTCATTTACGAGTGCACGTTACATATCTGCATATTGTAGGCCTATTTACATCGCATTACGTCAGACTGTTGATGGCACTGTACAATGTACATGCAAACATTTAAGTAAGTAAAACAATAAACATAACGTAAGATAACAGTCGACTATGATAGCTACGACAGAGTAGTTGTTTCGTCTTGATTTAATTATTAGTCCGAATATATTACGGGGTAATTTACTATTTTTATAATTATATTATGTGTATTGTGTACTGCCGGTTTGTGACGTGTTCTCAGGACGCATTGTGATTAAACCTACGATATCTTTCGACTATAGTTTCTTTACGATACGATACGATACGATAGTGTGTATTTAACGTGCAGTAAAAAGCTGACGGGTAGCCAGCTTAGTCTACCACACGGAATAAACAAAAAATTAAAATAACAAACTAAAAATAAACTGATGAGCATGATAGGTCCATTTAAGTCAAAGGAATTTGCTGCATAAAAAGCATAATACTGATCCTGATTCCGTCAAAACTGAGCCGGCTTCAATGAAACAAGACGTTGTAGTAGACTCATCAGCAGTCAACCAATTTAAGAATAGACTAGATAGACATTGGTCCAAACAAGAAATGATGTATAATTATAAGGCAGAACTAACAGGGATTTTAAGCAAAAGTTATATTTAAAATAGACTGACAGCCAATTAAATAAACGAAATTGTTATCAAGATTTATTCATTTATTTTTCTAATTCAGGGAGATGTGGGCGAAGAGGCTAGCGCTTATGCCCTCAGTTTTTCGTTTATGTTTACGTTTTAAAACAGTTGGAGGCTGAGCTAGTAATATAGCAAAGTATAAATAAATATATAATATAGCTTTGAAACAACAAGCATATGTGCATCTGATTGATGACTGCAGGTCAGCCACAGTCACGCATCGTTAAACGCATAGATATCTGCACTGTCGGGTGATTATCATTTATCACATCTCTGTTACATGTGCTATATTTTTCTTCTTATTTACAAAATTAGATTTTAACTAAAAATCGCCTTACGATAAAACAGACATATTACAACGGAGCGACTCTTGATCTCAGAATAAAATAGAGCAAGTGGTCAACAAATGGACTACATACAAGTTGCTCTGTGTATCTTCTCGAAACACTAATAGTTCCTGCCGGCAGAGAAAGGTTTGGCGACGTTATTCGTAACGGGCAGTGCTTTGCTGCGGCTGTAGACCGTAGACGGGGAGGCGACTACGTGGGTGGTCTGAGGTGGACGTCTGACAGTCGACAAAGACCTCGTGGTGGTGGCAATCCCACGGTTAGCAAGCTGCCGGGCGTTGATTTCAACCAACCTGTCCAGGCTGTCTTCGTCTAGTGCCGACGACTTACGGCCCGCTAGCCAGCCCGAAGCACTGCCGGCCGTTGGAAGTGGCCGGACTGGTTGCAGGGCCTTGAGTGGATGGCGTGACGTGATCTGGTCAACTCGTGTGGAGACCAATGGATGCGGCTGCTGCGGCTGCTGATAACTATGTTGAAGATGCGACTGGCTCGTACTGGATGTAGACGTTCTGGTACGTTGCGTTGGTAAGTCGTTCGATGAAGGCAACGGCCTCAAACGACCGTCTCCGCTTGACCTGTCGATAGCACATCAATCAATCAATTTAGTTGAAATACAATGTACACAACAGAAATAACCACCATAGCACGGAACACGCACAGCAGTAGCCACAGAGATTTCAAATGGAAGACTGAGGACGGTATTTTAGTTATCTGCAATTCTGTTTCATTAGTCGAGCGCCAAGCGTTGAGCGACTCGACTTATGTTTTCGATCTGTTTATTTTTTATTTATATTTTTAATCCGGGAATATCTTCCGAACCGCTGAACCTATCTCAACAAAAGTTTGCACGGTGACGGCAAATGGTTAGGAATAGAACATGGTGGGTTTGAATTTTTGAGGGGGGTTAGGTTGGGGGCCGAAAATGTTACTTTTTGCCCGGATTTGCCCGGAGTGACCTTCATAAAATACAATATGGCGCCAAAACGGAGAACGATATCAAAAATCGAAAACTGTCTTTTTCTGGCCAGATAATTTCGCTACCTAATGGCGAAAACCGCACGAAAATCGGTCAAGGGACGGCCGAGATCATTTGGCGCATTTATACGAAATTCAGATTTTTTTCGCTATTTTTCGAGTATCGTCAACTTCGAAGCATTATAACTTCTATACGGTTCAAGACAGACGCATACAATCAGCGTATGAAATGTTGCGCATGACAGTATTAAAATTCACCTTTTGGCAACCGCAAGCGGTCTTCGCAGCATACTGCAGCGCCACCTAGCATTAGGGGTGTCTCACGTAATGCGCTCTATAAATGTACGATACTTACTTACTTTTACTTACTTACTTACCTAGCGGATGCTATTACAACGCCCAGTACTTTCTTTCAGGTGTCCGTCCGACGGTCAGACACGCCGCGGCTGACGTCGGGGGCGGATCCATATCGTCGGCGCTCGACTCTCAACATGCCATCGGGCTTGCCAT
>Ga0209149_1001939_pt1 | contig 11151 bp, 6 predicted proteins | sample WorMetTyACAVOLI2_FD_187423 | JGI IMG/M metagenome (GOLD analysis project Ga0209149, IMG submission 187423) | Marine gutless worms symbiont microbial communities from Max Planck institute for Marine Microbiology, Germany - Olavius algarvensis... ...
TCTTTGTGTTTTCAACGTTAACTTTGTGGTTATCCAAAATATAAGTGCATCATTTAGTGAATTATTCCCAAATTATGTCCCCCGTCCCCCTTTGCCTCAAAAAGTGGGGGTCATGACCCCCCAGCTCCAATGGGAGCGCCGCCCCTGCATGTTTGTACGCTTCGTGAACAGTGGTTATACGCTAGTTATACGCTATCCCGATAAAAGATATACGTGCACGTATGCAGGTAAGACGTACACGATGCTGGGTGTGGACGATTCGCCGACGTCTCTGGGCGTTATCCCATGCGCCATTGACTGGCTGTTTCGACTCATCAATGACCAGAAAGAGCAGACAGGAGCCAGGTTCTCGGTCCGCGTGTCGGCCGTCGAGATCACTGGCAAACAAGAACATCTCAAAGATCTTCTTGCCGAGACTGCTTCCGGTAAAATAAGATAAGATAATGCCCATGACACACTTACCAGAAATCGGCGCCGAAAATCGGTATCAGAAAACGAGTACCGGTTTCTGACGCGTCTGACATGCAAATTATACGCTATGCGGGCCTCTGAAGCCAAGGGCTTTAGCGCTTTACAAATCGCATTATTATTATTATTGTTATTATTATTATAAATTGGTAACGAATTTTTCTGGTATCAGTTTCAGGTAATGAATAGGACATGCTCTATTTTCGTGCCGGTTTATGGTACCGGTTTTCTGGTACGGGTTTTCGGCGCCGATGTCTGGTACGTATGTCGTGCATAGGCATAAGATATGATTATGATTCGTAAGATTTGTTGTGCGCCTACTACGCAGAGCGGAGGTGCGTTACTCTGTCCTTAAAACTGGTGCGACTTGTACGTGCTGCAGTTTATGGAAGTGGAGTAGTTTCCGATCGAGCTGCCAGAACTGAGTTACAGTAGTTAAGCCACGATATCACAACGTCACTTTACAGCATCTTTTTTTGTTTTGGATCTAGACTGTCAAAAGACAACGCAGTAAATTCTTCACGTACACGTAGTTATTGTTTTGCTGTTGGGTCGCAGAGTCGAGACGTGAAAGTCTCTAACTCATCATGAATCACATAATCACAGGCAGCACTGCTACTGTTAGCGACAATACTTAGAGAAATCTATCTTCTTTGCGGTGTCTTTCTGTTTTACAAGCGGTTGTCTTCTTGTTTTCTCCTAAGATAAGACGGACGATCATCGGAACTATTCTGTGACGTATTGTGTACCACAGTGTGCACAACGATGTGCACAAACATAGGAAGAGTTCTTCGTCAGTTTAGATTTAATTACGCCGACGCGGCCTGTGTGCATCATAGCCTTGAGCGGGGGCATCATGTTATCATCTTGTCTGTCCCGCTGTACCGGTGTCTGTCCCCTGCCAACATCGGCTTGCAGCGCTGGCCGTAGGCCGTGGCTGGTCGTTCTTGTTCTACTAGGCCAACCACGCCAACCACGGTGGCCGTTGGCCAGCACGCTGTTCCTGCGGGCAAGTCCATTCCTGTGCCAACAGTTACATGGACTTGCCCGCAGACGAACGAGTCCATTTCCGTGCAAAAATGGAATAGTTCGCAAGGCGAACAAGTCAGTTATACAGATACTGCTGTGGGGGCATCAAATAAGGAAGTAAGTAAGTAACAATGTACTGATTAAGGTGACACAGAAGCGCCGACAGTCAGTAGTCGCAGGCAGACAACAGTTATACTGTGCAGTACAATGACGATCGCCTAATCATTGTCAAACGACGACCGATAAAGTACAGTTTTCATCGACGCTGAAGGACACTTTCTCACAGAGCTCGGCAGAATCTGCGGGTCTGCAAAACCCATAGATCTCATTGTCGTCCGCGTAGACATGAGGAATCTGCTGGTGGCGCTTCTCTAGCTGCAGCAGGTTAGCGGTGTACAGAAGGAATATGATCAGCCCGAGGATCGATCCTTGCGGTACTCCGTACAGAACCTCTGACGGTGTAGAACAGGCCGCCGATGTGCGTATGTGTTGAACACGGCCACACAATTATGAAGCGAACCAGTTCAGCACCTGCCCGTCAAGACCGTAAGACTTTTGCAGCCGCTTCAGTAGCGTGTCGTGGTCGACGCCGTAGAACGCGGCAGACAAGTCGAGTAGTGTTACCATCGCCAGATCACCCGAGTCCAGCGTCAGCAGTATGTCGGCCAGTACCTTGAGAACAGCTCAAATGACCACAGGGGGCTCCAGCTCTCTAGTTTTGTGTATTTTGCGTCTTTTTTAGCTAGGGCGAATTTGTTTGTGTTAGGATTAGTTATTAGTTGTGTTTTTTGTGTTTTTTTTGAGTATTTTCTGACGGTTGTTGTGAGTTTCGTTGTCACTATCAGTGCAGTCAGTTGCCTGAAAACACTCGTCTCGATAACAACCTATCAAGTGGAACGTCAAACCGTGCTGACTCACTCCTAGTTCCTACGTAACGCTAGCTGTTGATAACAACTTAGCGTGTCAATGACGGTGATAACAAATGTTTTGTTGGTCGATGACATCAGCGGCGGAGGCTGGAAGCGTGACGTCACCGGGTGTATACCTGCGAGATGACCCGGTCTGTGGAGCACAGCTGGAGAACCACAGCGAGCTGCGAGCTCCGACCGCCGAACGAGCGGCATATTTCCTCGATGCTGCTATCGCTGCTCGCACCGTGTCCGGTAAGTACTCCGTTTACCACGTTATCACTTTGTTGTAATATTAAAGTGAACGAAGAAAATAATTATATTTTGTGTCCAGTTTGTGTTATAAAAATGCTAAATTAAGTTGCACGGCTGTAATTATTTTAGACGTTGAAGACGACGCTCGAAATTCTCATCTTCTGTTTACCGTTCATGTTTACCAGTACCGCGTTGAACGGACAACTGAAGGAAAGAGTGGCAGTAAGTCGTTTGTTCACGTTGTGCGTTAGTCTGAAATGATTGCAATGTGTTAATTCGATTAGATCAAGCTTTATGGCAAGATGTTCATGAACCCGTGTTTTGGCGTCATATTTACTGGGTTTTAATGGACGTACACTGTGACTTAAAAGGATTACAGGAAGAAGGAGTTCTACAATAATTACGTGCGAAATTTTCTAACACTGTAGATTAAGATTAGGTCTCAAGAGGGTCATGCACTGGCCTGTAAACATATCAGCTATAGCAGCTGTACCCAGCTATACACAAATTTTATCTTCTTAGAAACACTTTCTGAAGAAACGGCCTAACTCGTGATGACCACAGAAAAATTGCCCAGCTAGACAAAGACAGAAAGCAGTCGTGACTGTGATGACATTATCTGTGTAAACGGTGCAGTGGCTGGCGGACGAAGTCGTCTTCATTTGCTCGACCTCGGCAGCTGTAGTCGCGGCAAGGACGGCACGGCACTCAGTCTGTCGGCGCTAGGCACCGTGTTACTGGCGCTCTTCAACGGACAGCGACACCTTCCATATAGGTACTGTACGCTCGTGATTCACAGCACGGCCGTCTGTGGAAGCTGTCGTGTTTATATATTCATCTTTGTTCACCGAAAAACGGTAGAAAGTTATAACAAAGCATGTAAACATCACAGACTTAAATAAACTTAACTATGCACTTATATACACACCGCATGACATGACAATTTCGTAAACATTTCCTGCAACATAACTATTACATTCAACTGAGCTTGAAATTATTTAGTTTGGCGCATAATATATATTATATATATAATATTCACTATTCATTATTGTATAATATTCTGCTGGTTCTGATACTGTTTCTGAAATTTTTCGACCCGTCTCTTGAGAAGATTACTTATTGCTTATTGTTCATTGCCGGCCCGCCTTAAGGGCCAAATACGCGTTGGTTGCCGACGTCAGTACGTCCGTCCGTTGTCCGCCCCGTGGTCACATGAAAGAACGCACACGGAACTTCACAGCAGGCGGCAGTCGTCGACAGTCGACCCGTCACCCCCTTTCTGAGAGATATCGACTCGCTCTTAGTCTCAGCACAGCAAACGATTTGTTTGGTTTGGCGAGATATAAGGAAAGTACGGCTGCGTACCAGCTTTTTATCGCAGTGGCGATATTATTGTTTGAACAGTTTTAGTCTAAATGTTAGTTAGTTGGTTTTCCTCAGCCAACGGCTACCATCATCTAAAGCTTAACGGGTATCCATCCATCGTTTTTTTGGCATTTATGAGCACACAAGCGGGCACAACTTCTCCCGTAAAGACGGCGGAATTGCTAAATGGACGAAACCACCACGTTGATTACTAGTGTACGATGCGTGATTCTAATTACTTCGTCGGGGACAGTCAGCGAGATACTATTTTAGGGGCGTGTGTTTATAGCCATGTTTGTTTATCTGTTAGCAAATTACGGGTAAACAGTTGTAGCTATATGATCATGAAACTTTCATCATTGGTGAGCAATGTTTCTGGGATCGTGCCGTTAAATGTTGTGGAAATTAGGCCGGAATTAACTTAGATCGCTGGATCAAAAATGCCGCGAATACGGTGGCGACGCCACACGGCGAGTGTTGATAAACTGCTTCGCGGGGCGAGATCTGCCGTTCCGGGCACGACGTGTTGTCTTGCGGTCGCTGTAGAGAAAGCAAGCTGACGCAACTGATCAAAGAATGCCTGAGCAGCTCAACGAGCCGAGTGTGTATGATCGCGCACGTGTCTCCTGCGACTCACGCCTACAACGAGACGCTGCAGGTCCTGCAGCTGGCCAGCCGCATCCAGCGACTGCGAACTCGCCGCAAAGCGTCGAAGGTGAACGTTGAATAACTACCACTATACATTTACATGGCCACAATTTTGTTAAATTTCATTTAACCCTTTAATGACCACATTCAAACCGCAGAGCAACGGACCGTTATAGAGCAATACGGTGATTGGTACACTGGCCGCTGATGGGTGAGCTGTTACATTTGGTACTGCGAGGAGGGGCCTGGTCATGCTACGGCCCCGTCCAGTCCCCTCCTCGCTGTACTAAATATAACAGCCCACAGTACCAACTTCATATTAGTCGATGCAGCACTATAATTGCCTTTAAACTGTAAAGGGTTAAGAGCAATGAAACAATTTCGGCCGGATTCCTTCCTCCTGATCCTACCAATAGTAATGTCTGATCTTGAATCGTGGAATCAAATCTGGGTCTGAGTAAGAATTCACTGTCTTAACCACCGAGCCATGGCTGCTACCTGAATGTTAATATGGAAACAAATGTGTCAGTAAACTAAACAAGAAGCTCAGCTGTCGCAGAGAGACCGCGCGACGCTTCATGTCATTGAATATTTTGCTAAGTCACTCAAGGTCATTCGAAATGACACTGTTGCGTAGGTCGTGTGTAAGTCCCTATTAGTATTTCAATGACACTGTGTCGGTTTCGTACCGTTTCTGAGATATTCAGCGTCAAGGAATGCCGTGAATTTGAAACTGGGGGCAGGGGTCGTTCAAGGTCATTGAAAATGGCGCCGTTCGATAGATCATATACGACTTTCTATTAGTCGGTCATTGTAAGTATAGCTGTATGTTGTATTATTTTCAAGTTATATGACGTTGAATAATCATGACCTTAGAAGGTCACTGAAGGTCATTCAAACTGGTACCATTCGAAAGCTTGGGTGCGGTTTCTTACTCGCCTTCCATAATAACTATGGTCGTATCTTTAACCGTTTATAAGATATTCAGCGTCAAAGAATAGTGTGACCTTGAAAACTGTGTTTGGGGTTGTTCAAAGAAATTGAAAATGGCGCTGTTCGATAGACCATAATACGACTTTCTATTGGTCCGCCATTGTAAATATAGCTCTATCTGGTACCGTTTTTGAGTTATATGACATTGAATGATATCATGACCTTGAAATCTGGGATAGAGGCCACTCATGATCATTCAAACTGGTACCATTCGAAAGCTCTGGTGCGGTTTCCTATTCGCCTTCCATAGTAACTATGGCTCTATCTTGCATCGTTTGCGAGACAAAGCGAGATATTGGTCTAAAATGGTGATTTTTAAATATCCCCTTTACATTCGACGCCCCGTTAAGAGGGTCCCCATCGGAATATTGCCATCCCGTTTGGTGTAGGAAAACTAGAATGGTGGGGCTACCCGATGGTAATTTCGGCCTCATATGACTTTTGTCTTTGACTTCCTGATCTCCGAGTTGATCGTTTCACGCCGTTGCCCCGTGGATCACTTACGCCAATTTGCAGCAAATCGGTTAATTCATTTGTAAAATATCATGTTCGCAAGACTGTTAACAGACGAAAGGACGGACGAAAAGACCGGTAGAAAACATTACGCCTCGGGCCAGTCTAGACTGGCGGAGGTGTAGAAATAACAAAACATTGTGTTCGTGCGATCAGATTCTACTTATTATGTTATTTGCGTTCTTCCACAAAAAGAGTATTATATGTTAATTATCGAGCAATTCATTTCTTCTGGGTTAGTGCTGGCCGTATAAAACTGAAACTGAAATCTATGTTGTAATTATTTTGGCATTTTTTTTCAACAATGAGTTGTAGATGAAATTTATCAGATCATCAGCGTGCTTTCTTCGAGTGAGAACGACGTGGTATATTGGTGTTGTGTCAGTTGGCAAACACGAGTTCGGAAGACAGTTCGTCGTGTAGTGGCGAGTCTGGTCGACTGAGGCCCGGTAACGGCAGTCGGCTACGTCTTGGTGTTCGCATGGGAACTCGCCGTCACCAGCTGGACTACACCTCCAGCAGCGATCAGTCCTGCGACACCGTCATCTACGTCGGCTCCGACGGCTGTCCCATGAGCGACCAGGAACTGACCGACTATGAGAGACCACCATCGACGACGACTGCCGCGTCTGACGGCAGAATATCCGCCAGGCAGAATAGCGGTGGTAGCGGCAGTCTGGCGCGTGTTCGTGGTAAATCGGCGACGTTTAGGAGCAGTCTTCCTCGAGCTGTCGACGGTCGGCATTCGGACGGTGAGCTGGCGACCAGCGGTCGATATCTACGAGGTCCAGTGAAGCCTCCATGGCGCTCGCCGCCGCCGCCGCCACCTCTGCAGAGGTCAGCGAAGAAGTGTGGTGAGATGTGGATCGACGGTCCGAAGTCGATGATGACGCGCGTGGAGCAGTGGGTCGACGGACCGCCAGAGTTCCGACTCGCTAACGACGACAACGACAACGTTGAGGTGACTTTGGAGTCCGCTGAACAACAGCCGTCAGCGATCGCTGAGAATGACGGCTTCACTGAGCGTCAGAGCCACGTCGAGGCGTCTGCTGCGCTGAGGGAGGACTTCCACGTCGTGGCAAAATTCAACGAAAAGAAACACGACCGGGCGCTGATGCAGTCGCCTCTATCAGCTGTACAGTCCGACGTTACTGATAGTAATTACATGACAAAAATCAGCGACCTGCAATTTACTGTCGTTGATGTTCATCAGTCTGCAGAGGGAGACAGCGAAAACACTCAGATCTCTGGTACTGCAGAGGTCCACGCCAGTCCAGAGCTCGAGGTCGCGGAGCATCATAGAACGTCCGAAGACTCCATAGAACCACCGTCCGTTGAACGGCGACCAGCTTCCGGTCGAACTAGACTGGACGTCGATGCTCTCCTGCTTGCTAACCGTGAGTCGATCTACGAATTGCAGATGGACGAGGAGTTGGAAAGCGGCAGTCGAGAGAGTCTCCTGCAGCTGGTCTGTGGCTCGGACGACGACTGGTCGACGTGTGGAACTGAGCCAAGACGATCCAATTGCCGCGAGTCCGACGGCTTCAGAGATCTTGACGCTTGTCTGAAAGATCTGGACGATATGGAGGTCACGACGTCCGAACTGCCGGAATTGAAGGCGTCAAACGATGCAGTAAGAAGTTCCGGCGGACAGCAGGAGAACGAAGAAGAATCCGCGTCGATTAACGTCGTCAGTAAAGTGGCGCAACAGCGCGACTGTGTCAGCGAGTCAACAATGAACTGTGTAGAGTCAGACTGTCTAGATTGCAATCTCGATCATGTGCGGACAACGGTCAGTTTCAAGACAGACTCTGCTGCTGCGACGACTCCGACGACAAATAATATTCGTCAGAGCGCTCTTCCGATGTCTGTTTCGTCTTCTCCGTCCAGACTGCGGCGAAAACCTCCACCCGTACCGGTCCGCTCCTCTTCCGTGTCGCAGTGGGCTGATCGTTCAACAAACGGTCGAGCGACGTCCACATGTATCGCTGTTGCTTCCACTCCACCAAAGACTTGCTCAGATGTTTTCGAGCAGAAAACAGTGTCTGATTCAAAAAACGGATCGGCGTCGTGCGGCTTCTGCTCCAAAGATTGTTCGGCGGCAAGAGAAGCTGAGGTGACGACTGGCATTGTCGCCGTAGTAACGACGAATCCGCCGCGTGGCAACGGCGTGTTCGTCGACGTTGTGGACTCCAAGCAACCCGCCTCAGTTCCGTCACCGGCGACGAAGAGTCGGTCCAGAATCGCGCTGCCGTGCCGCCAAGATAAGAAAAACAAACATCAGACTGAGACGTCGGCGTCCAGCGGATCGCCATCCCGATCTACCACGAGTCCGTCCGTTTCACAGTCTGGATCTCCAGCAACAGCGTCACGTGAAGTGCTGGCCGCCGTGACGTTGATGTCGCCGTACCACTCGGTGACGAAGCCGCGGGCATCGAGGGGTGCCGACAGCGACAACAGCAGCAGCGTGCTGAGTAGCGAGCGTGCAGTCAGCGCCAGTCGGATCCAGACGACGACAGCTGCACGTCGACGTGGCGGCAGCTCCAGGGGAACTCGCAGTGAGGTGGAGGCCAGCAGCGGCTACGAGAGCATGATGCGAGACAGCGAGGAGGTTACTGGAACGTCGTCAGCCAGCGAGTGCCAGTCGCCGCTTAGACTCAAGGCGAACAAGATATTTCGCAAGAAAGGTGTGGTAACTGGTACTGACTATATAATGTGTTATCTGTGTTTATTTATTGGCATCTGTATTTATGAGAGTGTTCAAGGCGATGGACTCTAACCTGGGCGACCCGAATTCACTTATTGATGCCGTCAAGCAGGGCATCTGCCCAAATTACTCCAGTGCTCCAGAAACGTTTCACCTTACAGGCAGACGTGTCCGAAACCTGAAATGGGGAAGGATCGACGTTTATAAAAGGCGTCTTTTTTATAGGTATTTGCATACATATTACTAGTTTCATCACAGACATTAGTGTCACGTGTGTCGTCGTTTGTTCAGTCGTAATACTCATACTCATAGTTTATTGAATTTACGCAACAAACGTGTATTGAAAAAGTGCATGACAACGAACATAAAACAGATCAATGATAAAACAATGCTAACTGAAAAAAACAAAGCTACAAATAAAACAAGCACCAGAACCAAAGAACGTTTACAGACATTGGAGGTACACTGAGGTAGAACATAGGATTCACTGTTTCTGAGATTATAGTCCAATTTTTACCGCGCGACGCGTATGCATAGCGTGGACTATGTCTGTCTGTCTGCCTGTCAGTCCGTCTGTCTGTCTGTCCGTCACACACTGGTATTGTGTGTAAACGGTTACACATATCTTCAAAGTTTTTCCACCATCGGGTAGCCCCACCATTCTAGTTTTTCCATACCAAACGGAATGGCAATATTCCGACGGGGACCCCCCTAACGGGAGCGCCGAATGCAAGGGGGTATGAACAAATCACGATTTGCGACCAGTAGTGGGCTTTATCTCGGAACTGATGCAAGGTAGAGCCATAGTTACCATGGAAGGCGAATAGGAAACCGCACCCAAGCTTTCGAATGGTACAATTTTAATGATCTCGAGTGACTATTATTTAACGTCACCAACTCAAAAACGGTACAAGATAGATTTACAATGGCGGACCAATAGAAAGTCGTATGATAGCTATCGAACGGCGACATTTTCAATGACCTTGAACAACCCCTAACCCAGTTTTCAAGGCCACGCTGTACTGTGACGTTAATTATCTCATAAACGGTCAAAGATACGTCCATAGTTACTGTGGAAGACGAACAGGAACAGGAAACTGCACCCAATCTTTCGAATGGTACCAGTTTGAATGACCTTGAGTGACCTCTGACCCAGATTTCAAGGTCGCGATATTACTTAACGTCAAATAACTCAAAAACGGTACAAGATAAAGCTATATTTGCAACAGTGGACTAATAGAAAGTCGTATATGATCTATCGAACGGCGCCATTTTCAATGACCTTGAACAACCCCAACCAAGTTTTCAAGGTCACACTATTCTTTGCCGCTGAATATCACATAAACGGTTAAAGATACGGCCATAGTTACTACGACCTTGAACGACCCCTGCCCCCAGTTTCAAGGTCACGCCATTTCTGACACTGAATATTTTAGAAACGGTACGATATACAGACATAGTTTCAATGGAATACTAATAGGGTCTTACACACGTCCTACTCAACAGTGTCATTTTGAATGACCTTAAGTGACCTTGAGTGACATAGCAAAATATTCAGTGACAAGAAGCGTTGCCCGGTCTCTCTGCGACAGCTGAGCTTCTTCTTTTATTGGGAGGGAGTAACATATGAAGACAGTGCATAGGAGACTTCATCTTTTTAAACATTGTTCTGTCAGATTCAACTAGCAACTCATTGACAGTAAGTAGTTCTTTAGAAAATCTACATTTATGTGCTCCCTTAAAGAAAGCACTATTCTACCAGACTGGGCAGCAGACATAAAAACAGTCCATGCTGGGAGGCATAAAGTATACGTGAAACAATAATTGCAGGAAATATAGTACTTAAATGGCTAGATGACATTTCTTGGCTGCGCAACAATCTGAGCAAGTAAATGCGTTGACTACACTGCCTTAGTAATGCATTGACATGTGAGTCAAATGACAATATTTCATGCAGAATCATACCCAATGATTTTACCTGTTCAACCAATTGAATACCTTGGATAGATGGTAAAAGATGAAACCGTAAGGGACAAGGCCGCCGAAAGACTATGTCCTTGGTTTTAGTTTTTAATAGGCTATAATAGTTGTTTTCATTGTCATGTGATTGAAAGTTGTCACATAAGTAGCCTAAGTAGCCTCTCCCCCACCCCTATCACTCACATCCCCCAAGTAGATAGTGCCAAGTTACTTGGCATTATCTTTAATACTAATCTTAATTTTCAGCAACAAGTTGACCTAACTCTTAAGATATGTAGTCAGCGT
>Ga0209149_1001940_pt1 | contig 11150 bp, 6 predicted proteins | sample WorMetTyACAVOLI2_FD_187423 | JGI IMG/M metagenome (GOLD analysis project Ga0209149, IMG submission 187423) | Marine gutless worms symbiont microbial communities from Max Planck institute for Marine Microbiology, Germany - Olavius algarvensis... ...
ACAGTTCACATACGAAGTGGAACAAGGTGGCCAGTTACCATTTCTAGATTTGTTGTTAAACAGGACAGAAAATGGTGGCTTGAAGCTACAGATCTACAGGAAACACCCACACTGATCAGTATCTGAACTTCAGCTCTCACCACCCCATTGAACATAAACTGAGTGTGGTGAGAACGTTGTTAAAAAGGAGTCAGTGCCTCGTTACAGAGATTGAAGATAGAAAACAGGAAGATTTCCATGTAGAAGAGGCCCTTAGGGCATGCGGGTATCCGAAGTGGACTTTCAACAAAGTGAGGCGCCAGATTGAGTCCAAGAGGAACAAGAAGACGAGGAAGCAACGCGATTCTTTGCAGCGGCCAATGGTCGTCATTCCTTATATGGAAAACGTTTCTGAAGCCGTTGCAAGAATAATGAGAAAGCACGACATACCTGTGGCAATGAAACCATACAAAACTTTAAAGACTGTACTGGTACATCCAAAAGACAAACAGGAGAAGGAAGACTTAACAGAATGTGTGTACAAAGTTCCTTGTGCCAACTGTGACACGACCTACATCGGCGAAACTGGGAGGAAATTTGGAGTTAGATTACAGGAACACAGGACTGAAGTGGAATCCAAAACCGGTCGCACATTTACTAGAAGCCTTCGAGCATCAAGTTTAACATAACACAACAAATCCGCTCTCACCGACCTCGCAACCCAAGAGAACCATGTCATCAACTGGTCTCAAGACTTCAAGTGACGGTGATCGACAGAGAGCCAGAGCGTTTTACCAGATGGATCAAATAGGCCATACACACCCGAAAAGAAGGACAACAGATCATGAACCGTGATGAGGGCAGCTACCAACTGAGCCACGCATACGACCGCTTTCTTGACACGGCGTCTCCCCGTCGTGTCAAGAACCGGAAGAACTGAGCACCAGCTTCTTCTGATGAAGGCCTCTGATAGAGGTCGAAACGTCAAGTTTTTAGGTAAATATTTTGGTTGTGTTTGAGTAATTTAACTAATAGTTAACTTTCAATCAGATGAATTTTTTTCAGCGAGATCCGTATAATATAATTTCAGTATTTTACCGTGATTATTTTTTCTTGTACCAGTGTTTTCCCAGTCATAAGTCAATCACGGTCAGCGGCCACTGTTAGCTAGCATAATTCAGTCTACGCACGAGGTCATAAGAAAAAAAACACAACGAAAAGAACAGGATAAACAAAAGAAAACTCCGAAGTTTGTGGATTTTTCGCAGCTGCTGAGCCCAGGTTTGTGTCCCCTCTCGGCCACAGTTTATAGAAAATTGCTGCGTAATAAAAATAAATCAATTACTAAAACAAGTTCGTCAGCAATACACAAAGTCGCCATACGGGGGGTGCACTCCCCTGCGGGTTATCGCCCTGTGACTTACATTTTTTTAGAAAGCCGTCGTCGAGCAGATGTTAAGCTGTAATTGACACATTGTAACGCTGTGACTTACCGTTTTCGAGATATTTGGTTTTCAGAGGGCCACAATTTTAGATTTTGGGATTCATAGAAGGCGAATAGGAAACCGCACCCAAGCTTTCGAATGGCACCATTCTCAATGACATTGAGTGACCACTAAACCAGATTTCAAGGTCATGGATATTATTCAACGTAAATAACTCGAAACTGGTACAAGATAGAGCTATAGTTACAATGGCAGACTAAAGGAAAGTCATATATGGTCTGTCGAGCCGTGCCATTTTCAATGACCTTGAACGACCCCAAACGAAGATTTCAATCCATTCTAGTTTCACCGTACCAAACGGCATGGCAATATTCTGACGTGAACCCCTCTAACGGGGATGTCGAATGTAGGTGGGATAGGCTAAAATGTTGATGGCCTATGTCGTCATGCGGTGTGTCCGTGTGTGTGTCTGTGCGTCACGTTCGTGAATTGTGTCAAAATGAGTAATCATATCTTCAAAAAATTTTCACCATCGGGTAGTCAATCCATTCTAGTTTCTCCGTACCAAACGGCATGGCAATATTCTGACGTGAACCCCCCTAACGGGGACGTCGAATGTAGGTGGGATAGGCTAAAATCTCGATTCTCAACCAGTATCTGGCTTTGCGATCGGCAACTGCTGCACCGTGGTTAGTTTATGGCACTTTGCGGCCGGTTTTTGTTGACTGCGGGTATTGAACGATCAAGCGTCACGCGCTATAAGCAGTCAGAGTTGTTCATGACAATGATATGACTATACAGCGCGAGACCGACCAAGCGGGGTCTCGCGCTTTACACAATCGTGGTCGTCCGTGAATCGTCTGTATGACAGCAAGGCTCGACATTACGCCGCAGACAACAGAACAGAATCGAATTGTACGTACTGGTTACGAAACCGAAGTAACTAATAATAAAAAACTGCGCTTCAGGTATTAACTACTGACAGATACGAAGCATAGCAAGGTAACAAACTATAGGTGCCGTAGGAAATTCAATTACGTGTTTGTGGGCATATAATTTCTGTCTGCAACAGTGAAAGAATTATTAAAATCGGACAGTATTTGCGAAAGTTATGCTCAAATGAAAAAGGGTCCAGTTTTTACTCACAGAAGAAAAGTTACGCTGAATCGTATACATACCTAGCACATAAATCGCTACGTTATCACTCACGCAACTTTAAACATCTGCCAAACATTTTCCCAAGCTTCGATCTACAGATCGATTCATCATCAACGTACCTGTACATTTGTTACATTCAGTGAAAAAGCAGATCTAGAGAATTTTCTTCCAAGATTGACAATAAAGCAAATTTAATTTATCGGATTAGTACATGAACAGAAATTACCTGACGGGGTTGCAGTTGACGGCGTAGTTGTCGCTGAAAACAAATATTGCCAGTCATTAGCCAGCGTTTAGGTTGATGCAATAAAAGTGAAGGGCTGAAGGCAATTATTAGTTTCCACATTATATATTACTAAAATCAGCAAGCGAAACAAATCTTTAGCGTGTGTTCAAGAAGTGTCGGACAGCTATAGCTTGATTTATCTTAAGGATATAACAAAAAGTTTACACAAAAGTGACAACAAGCTCAGCTGTCGCACAGAGACCGCGCGACGCTTCGTGTCATTGAATATTTTGCTAAGTCACTCAAGGTCACTCAAGGTCATTTGATATGACACTGCTGAGTAGTAGTCCCTATCACTATTCCATTGAAATTATGTCTGTATCTCGTACCGTTTCTGAGATATTCAGCGTCAAAGAATGGCGTGACCTTGAAACCGAGGATAGGGGTCTTTCAAGGTCATTGAAAATGGCGCCGATCGATATATCATATACATGTACGACTTTCTATTAGTCGGCCATTGTAAGCATAGCTCTATGTTGTACTATTTTAGAGTTATTTGACGTTGAATAATCATGACCTTGACATCTGGGTCATAGGTCACTGAAGGTAATTCAAACTAATACCACTCGAAAGCAATGGTGCAGTTTTTTATTCGCCTTCCATGGTAACTATGACCGTATCTTTAACCGTTTCTGAGATATTCTGCGTCAAAGAATGGCGTGACATTAAAACCGGGGATAGGGGTCTTTCAAGGTCATTGAAAATAGCGTCGATCGATAGATAGGCATACGACTTAGTATCAGTCGGCCATCGTAAGCATAGCTCTACGTTGTACCATTTTCGAGTTATTTGACGTTGAATAATCGTTACCTTGAAATCTGGGTTATAAGTCACTGACTGTCATTCAAACCAATACCACTCGAAAGCTTTGGGTGCTGTTTCCTATTCGGACGGACAGACAGACAGACATCTTGCCACGGCATAGCCCACGCTATGCACACCGTCGCGCGGTAAAAAGTAAACCCAATGAGCAAAAGAAATCATTAAAAAAAGGTATGTATGACACTCAGCTGAACCGTGTGATTGGTATCAAAATGTCTACAATGAAAAAGATTTGTGGAAGAAATCAGTTTTAAGCCTGAAGCGACAAAGATTACAGATACAATACGATACAATACTGTGTATTTAACGTGGAGTCAAAACACTGACGGGTAGCCAGCTTAGTCTATTACACGGAATCGGTCAGAAAATTTAAACAAAAACCGAACTAAAACTAAACCGATGAGCATGATAAGACAAGTCCGGTCCAGTCCAATGATCCGTGAAAGCAGTTGAGGGGGTACCAGAAGACTATTAAGGTAGAAAAGATTTGTTGAAAAAGGTACATTTTGAGCGTGGAGTGAAACAGTGAAGGAATAGGCCTAATGGGTGATGAGAATGGAGAAGATGACAAAGATGGTTTGACAAGTGAATGACGAGGTGAACTGAGACAAGACAAATATTAACCAGAAAATACGTACCGGTACTGTTTGTGATATGCACGAATACGATATCGGTCAGTAGTTGAAAATGCGTAGCAGCAGACTGCACGGAAACTGTTCGCGTTGCTGTATTCAGTTTCCAAATGTATCTAAAATTAGGATAGTCAATATTATTACCGGCAGGCCTGCCTGCCGCAGGGCAGTATGCTCGTATTTCGTTTACTCAGTTGTCAAAAAATGTGATTTATCTCCCTGAAGGGCGACAAGTTGCACCGATTAACGTGCAATTTGGCGCAGTGCGCTCTACCGTGCCAAATTTCACGTTTATCGCAGCAGAAATGTGGGATTATAGCCCCCAAAACCGTCAAAATTTGGAATTTTGCCCATAAATATTGCCCCTCAGAGGCGAACAGTTTGCACGATTTTTACGAAATTCTCAGCATTTGTACGCGAATATAGCTAGCCTTTACGTTTTTAATTTGGTTGCGATCGGTGGACAACCAAGTTATAGCCTAAGCATTTTCCGTCGATGGGGGCATTTCTTCACAAATTTTCAATAACCCCTGGCGGCGAAACTAATGATGGGATGCGAAAATGGAGATGCAAAAATCACTGTGTCAAGTTTGGTGGGGATCGTACGTCGCCTATATATGCCGGCCCTAAACAACAAGAAGCTCAGCTGTCGCAGCGAAACCGCGCGACGCTTCGTGTCGTTGAATATTTTGCTAAGTCACTCAAGATCACTCAAGGTCATTCAAAATGACACTGTTGAGTAGGACATGTGTAAGTCCCTATTAGTATTTCATTGAAACTATGTTTGTATGTCGTACCGTTTATGAGATATTCAGCGTCAAAGAATGGCGTGACCTTAAAACCGTGGTCTTTGAAGGTCATTGAAAATGGCGCCATTCGACAGATCATAAACGGTCTTCTATTAGTCGGTCATTGTAAGTATAGCTCTATGATGCATCATTTTCGAGTTATTTGACGTTGAATAATCGTGATTTTGAAATCTGGGTTATAGGTCACTTAAGGTAATTCAAACTGGTACCATTCGAATGCATGGGTGCAGTTTCCTATTTGCCTCCCATGGTAACTATGGCCATATCTTTAACTGTTTATGAGATATTCAGCGTCAAAGAATAGCGTGACCTTGAAAACTTTGTTAGGGGTTGTTCAAGGTTTACACGCGTCCATGGATAACCTTTATGTTTTTAATTTTTTCACTTTCTTGGGACAGACAATCAAGTTATAAGCATTTTCCCCGGTGGGACATTTTCCCATAAATAGGCCTATGCAATATCCGATGGCGGTGAAACTACTGTCGAATCCGAAAAAGTTACGGGGTGGGACGGACCTTCTCTATCACCGCGCCATGTTTGGTGGGGATCGTGTGTCGCACGCCGGTTTTAAATCTTATAGGGAGGCCTGCCGGAGGGCACATGACGATATTTTGTTTACTTATTGGTCCAAAAACGGTTTTTTTTCGCCCGGCCGGGGCGACACGTTGGACCGATAAGGGTGAAATTTGGCTCGGATTGTCCGCTGCCCGACCCAAATTTCACCTTTATCGGTGCAGAAATGTCGGACTATAGCCTCTGAAGCCGTCAAAATTTGGAGTTTTGCCAACAAAGTTGCCCCGTTAGCACAGTTTCTAGGAATTTTTCAGCATTTGTACTCATCTATAGGTAGCCTTTATGTTTTTAATTTGGTTGATTTTCGGGGACAGAAACCAAGTTTAAAGCATTTTCCCTAAGTGAGGCATTTTCCCACAAATATTCAGTAGCCCCTGCCAGTGTGCTGGTATAGGATCTCCCCCTCAAAAGTTCTCCCCCGGAGAGAATTTACTAGTAAAATGTCGCCCCCTGGGGGAGAGTATGTGACATCATCAAGGCAATGCAATACCCACAAGCCGTGCAATCCCTTGAGATTCTGGCGAAATTTGTGTCGTTGACGGATTCCTAATTTCCTACGTCCGGTATCTTAAGCCAAATTTCAATATTATAGATACAGAAATGCGGGCTCAAATAAAACGTAAAAGGTAAATGTATTTCTATAGCGCTCCTTTTGTAGTACCGGGGTAACTCGCACTCACGGCGCTCAGGTTTTACCTGCAACTAGAAACCAACATGCATCACCTCCGCGGGGCAATGCAATACCGGCAGGCCCCTTAAGCGATTTCTTTTACAAAATTAAGCGCGGGGGAGGGTGTCCCAGATCCGTAGCCTCACGCCAAATAAAATCTGTTCTGTTCTGTTCTGTTCGAAATGACATTCTTGAGTAGGGCATAAGTCCTTTTACTATTTCATTCTGTACTGTTTCAAAAATATTCAGCGTCAAATAATGAAGTCACATTGAAATCTTAGTTAAAAGTCGTTTAAGGTCATTGAAAATGGCACCGTTCGATAGACCATACGACTTACTATTGGTCGGCCATTGTAAATATAGCTCTATCCTGTACCATTTTCGAGTAATTTGGCATTGAATAATATAGTATTTTGAAACCCTGAAATCTGGGTTACAGGTCACTCAAATCTCTGACACTGGTAGGCCTACCATTCGAAAGCTTGGGTACGGTTTCCTATTCGCCTTACATTGTGACTCTATCTTCTATGATTTCCGAGACAGGGCGATTATTGGTCCAACATCGTGATTTTTTCATCCCCCCCACTGCATTCGAGGACTCCGTCAGGGGGTCCCCGTCGGAATACTGACGTACCGTTTGGTATGGAAATATTAGAATTGGTGAAAAAAATTGAATTAATGATATATATAGCCGTTTCGACAGAATACCGGCGTGTGACGGACGGACAGACAGACACAGAAACAGACAGACAGACAGACAGACATCTTGCGACAGCATAGTCGGCGCTGTGCATAGCATCGCGCCGTAACTAAAAGACGTACCCGCTAAGCCAGTCGGCCATGTAGATATAGCCGGCATGGAATGTGAAAGCGAAGTAATGAGCAGTCGAATCTGTCCATAGAATTTTTCGTCCAGTTCCGTCAAGATTCGCCGTCTCTACTTTATCCAATTTGGCGTCACCCCAATACATGACACCAGCTAATCACAAAAACGATAAACAACACAGTGCAAATGTGTAGGCCCCATATTAGAGGGTTTTGTGTTTAAAACCGCACAAGATCGACGGTACATTTGCTCGGAAGCACGTTTTTACCGGTCGATTACTACATCGTTCGCTGAAGCACCTCAACAGCACATAATACATGGTGGGCCAAAAACGAACTGTTATCAAGAAGATTTTATTAACTCCTGTATGTGAAAGTTGATCGATATATCAAACTGTCCAGTTCTTTATCTGGAGTAAGAGTGGTGGGTTGAATGTCACTACGTTTAGATTTTTTTGCAAAAGTTTAGTAAAAAATACCACGCTACAATTACAATAAATTTAAGCGTTGACATTCAATTTTGTATGTTTCACTCGAAATTCACAATCTACGCCGATTAGAAACACTACCAGTCGAAAAGGAATTCAACATGTCCTGTGCTGCTGTCACGATGATCAATATTTTCAACAGTTGTTTTATCGCTCCCTTTATCTGTGGCGTAAACGGCGCCTTCCTGGAAAACGAAATCATTCGAAATACGATGAATGAAATGCAGTAATCCATTTTCACAAGAGTAAACTGTCCCTCGGTGTTTATTTCAGCCCCTGACAGTACGATAAGTGTTGACCTCGCAGCCAGCACGACGGGGCGCCAGCTCACCGTCGCGTCACTACGATACGATACGACAGTGTGTATTTAACGACCTCCGCTCCTACGTGGTTTTAATCGAACCGGAAAGCACAAATAATCCTGACATCAATTAGATTGACTTCTCAGTGTGGGAGCTTTTACAACACAAAGTATCGTCAAAATGTCCGCGACACTGATCACCTGCAGCAGTGTGTTCTGTTAGACCGCTAGAATCAGATAAATCAAGACGTAATCGAGTGACCGAGTGACAGACCAAGAGCCAGAAAGATGACGATTAAGGCACGGGATAAACATGCTGAATTTCGTCTCTCTGGGGCGGCACACGCTTTCTTCGCATACCAGCGCTGAGGCCTGCCTCATAGGCTGGCCCAGTGCGCAACCCCAGGGATGGGACTAGTGTAGTGTTGCGCGACACCATCAGGCTAGCCTAATGGTGTGTGTAGTGTAGTTGTTGCGCGACCTCCCTTTTTAGAGAAGCGTGTATAAGGGTTAAAGGAGGGAACGGGAGAGGGAAGTGGAGAGACCTTGTGCCATGATACATGTACCCTGCTCGGCCTATAACCACTGTTTCTCTGGCGGCTAATACCTACTGCAAAATGGACGGCCTTTAGCTCCCTGCGCACCTCGCGCCATGGGCCCCAGGGTCCAATTTAGCGGCGCATGTAAACAGAGCCATTAACGACCAACCACAGCATACAGCAGCACGCCATCTGTTATCAGTGGTTCAAGAAGTGACTAATACTGAGCGTCTCTAAACCCAGCATTATCCAACGGTCACAGATTAAAGAGGACACCGTCGAACCCTCTGTGCTTGTCCGAAATATTAATCTCTGAATATGCAATTAGTTGACCTGCATGTACTGACAAGCCGCCGGAGCCTGGAGTTGAACCCAGACCTCCAGAGCCTGGCGGCCACACAGGCCAAGCACAATACAGCGAGTGAGTTATATACAACTTTATTCACCTGCGCCACCGGGGCACGCGTGAATTTATAGCAAAACATACAAAAATCGAATGTCGTCAATTAAATTCGTTGTTATTTTAGTGTAGTATCGTTTCGCTAAACCTGTGCAAAGAATATTTAAATTTGGTGCAACGCAACATGATAATCATATTCCAGATAAAAAAGCTGAACAATTTTTTTCGTCAAGTGACTACAAAAAAAATCAAAAAATTAAACCGGTGCAAAACAAGGAAACAACAACACAAATACACCAAAAAATAACGTTGTCAATCAACTATTGACAGGCAAAAGTAAAAAAAATCTGCTTGTATGCGTTTTGGTCCGAAGTACATAAATGTTTGTGCCAATGTCGTGACATCTAGATCTGTGATTAATTGGATAACATCGTGTAGATATTTGGGTGTATATTTAGAAAGCTCTATAAAGTTGAAGTGTTCCTTTGGTAAAAACAAAACCCAATTTTATCAGGCTTTTAATAACGTTTTTGGGTAAATCGGACGCAACGCATCTGAAGAGGTTCTGTTCTCATTAATAAAATCGAAGTGTTTGCCAGTTTTGTGATACGGCACTGAAGTATGTCCAATGAATTCAGCCGATAGGCAGTCACTGCAGTTCACCTTGAATACAATATTATTTAAAATATTCGGTGCCATGTTAAAAGACACATATTCAAAAGTCAGTAAGTATTTTGGCATAGAACCACTAGAAGAGGTGATTGGTGCATGTTCGCAAGGACAAATTTTTGAAGAGGTATTGTGCAACAGACAATTAGGCCTACTTCTGCCGTCTGATTAATGCCAGACATTAGCTAAACAGCGGTTCTATTTTGTTCTATTTGTGTGCTGTTGTTTTTTTCTTTGCTTGTTTTATATGCATTTACTAGTTATTGCAATGTCTTCGTGCTACCGTTGATTATGGTGAAATAAAGCTATACATAAAATGCAAGTTCTCGACTATTTTCAGTTCAGATATCGAGCTGACATTATCATAACCTAAACAGTTTCTTTACATTTTTTTATATCAGCTTGCTTACCAAATAGTCTGCAAATACTGTTATCGTTTGCACTAAATTTCTGTAGAAGTTTTGCCGTACGAATATCGATTTGACAAGTAAAGACCTTAGTGCAACAACAGCACAAAAAACGATCAAACTGCGTAAATGTTAATCGTGATGCCAAGAGTTGTCGTGCGCCCGTGTATAGACAGCTTTTCGACAGAAGCAAAGGAACCTAATCCACGTTGTGCTGCTGGAAATGCAGTACAACCACGTACTACTACCTCCGATTCCGTCAAACAGTAACCGATATTTTGTGCTTTCAACCAGCAGTAAATGCCCACATAATGACATGTCCACCTCGCAATAAATGCGCACAGTGTCTAGTAAAAGTGTAACAAATGTATCGGAGACGACACGAAAGGCGTCGCTTGCCGAAGCCCAAACAGCATTAGGAAAACGAAATACGTTCTCGTGGAACGACAGCATCTGCCCCATTGCCGTTATTTTGCGAGTAACTGCTTCACTGCGCAAAATTTCACTGAAATCAGCCAACCGGCTGCTGCGTTATTACCAAAAAAATGATTATCAATATGGTGGCCGTCCGCTATTTTGATATCTAAATATTTTCATATTTTGTCACGTGACTATCTGCTAGTTATAGATCTGCTGTTATGTACCATATTTCATCAAAATCGGATATGATTTTCGTTGACACATGTCGAGTTAACAATTTTCAAGATGGCGGCCGTCCGCCATCTTTAGTTCTCGGAATTTAAAATTATGCCGTGACCTCTACCGCCGCGTTATTCTGCTTCCATGTGCAAAATTTCACTGAAATCGGACAATCGGGTGCTGAGCTATAACCAATAAAACAATTTTTAAAATGGCAGCCGTCCGCCATCTTCAGTTTTAAAAATTTTCATAGTTAATCACTGTGACTGTCATTGAGTAGCAGGTGTGCTGTTGTGTACCAAATTTCGTCAAAAATCGGATGATTTTTCGTTGACATATCGCGATTTCGCGATTTTCAAGATGTCAGATCTCCGCCATCTTGAATTTTAGGAGTCCAATAATGGGTTATTTGGGGGGAAGCCGCGGCGATGCGTAAGTCTTGATTCAAGACACCAGCTAGCTCTTCGGGGCGAAGAGGTGAGAAACCTTATTTTAGGTTCTCTCCCCC
>Ga0209149_1001941_pt1 | contig 11150 bp, 5 predicted proteins | sample WorMetTyACAVOLI2_FD_187423 | JGI IMG/M metagenome (GOLD analysis project Ga0209149, IMG submission 187423) | Marine gutless worms symbiont microbial communities from Max Planck institute for Marine Microbiology, Germany - Olavius algarvensis... ...
GCTGCAGCAAGTGGAAGAAGACGTTGGCCTATCTGTTGGTGCTGCCTGGATCGCGGGCCAGGATCGTTCGATGTGGAGGACGCTACGACCCTCAGCTGGTCAAGCGCAGCAGTGAGTGAGTGAGTGAGTGATGATTCCTGCAGTTTCTAGTGGTGCGACGTGGATGCTGTCACTCTGGAATTTCCTCTGGACTTGCAAAACACAAGTCCAGAGTACTTTTTACACCACATAGTGAGTCTATGCAGCTTAAGAACTGTTTGGAAACTGGGAATTGCTATGTGTTACTATGTGAGCATATTAATATTGAAGTTTAATTTCTTATGAATCTGTGCTGCTTGTGATGTTTGTAGAAATTTACTCAACACTCGGTAATAATGGCATTTTGACAGCTAGCCCTACAGTTCTGCATTTTGCGGGATTTGAAGTTGGCAGAGTTCGAAGGTTGACATTAGACATTATAAATTCTTCTGCAGATGTTCAGCGAATGCATATTTTGCCACCACAGACGAAATATTTTCGTATTCACTACACAAAAGATGTAAGTAAATTCATGTTATTGCAGTAGTTTTGTTCGACTTAAAAGCATTTGTCTTTTGTTACCATAGAGTTAGTAGTGTGAAGAAGAAATAATCAGCTACACACCATAGATAAGGAGCCAGCATTTGATGTATAGTTAGTTGTACAGATTTATTGGTTTTATAATGGTTCATCTCACTGTATCAGTTTTTATTGCACAATGCAGTGCATAAATGTTGACAATGCTGTCACAAGATGTCTGTCTGTCTGTCTGTCACATGCCGGTATTGTATCAAAATGGCTAAATGTATCATCACTTTTCGAGATTGCAATTGTATTTGAAATTCAGGTTTTTACATTTGCAGATTGCGACTGAAATTGAGGCCGAATTTGGAGATCGTTATTTTGCTAGGAGAGATAGGTGGCCACTGTATGCCATCATATACACATGCCCTACTCAAGGTGTCATTTCGATTGATATTGAGTGACCTTGTGCGACTTAACGAAATATTCAGTGTCACAAAGCATCGTGTAATCTTTCAGTTGAGCTTCTTGTCTGGTTGACATTCAAGCATTTACCTGGTGCCATGTAAAGAAGCAGTCCCTTATGCAAAATGAGACTTTTCAAGATTATTTTAACAAGTAGCTGTGCTGTCGCAGAGAGGCTATGTGATGCTTTGTGTCTGTTATTAGCTTTAACAGTACAATACTTCAAGTGCACTCTTTTATCATTAGTTTTTTTTGGTTTCAGATTTACCAATGCGTATAATTAAATTATGTTCTATTCTCTTTGGTATAGTCATAGATGCTTGCTGTGATAAACAAGATTCACTGATGTGCGGTGGTCTGTGCAATAAATGTTTGTCCATACTTAGTGCTATAAATTACTTCACGGATGCAATTATTGATCATACTCCGCCAGTCATCGACCTAAAGCCAATATTGTCGAGAATCATGTTTTATGCCGACCTTACCTGCATTTTAAGCCCCCATTAGAGGGCTCCCCATCGGAATATTGCCACAACGTTTGGTGTGGAAAAACTACAATGGTGTGGCTAGTACCCAATGATGAAAAAATTGTGAAGATAATGATAATGTTTACTCGTTTTGACAAAATACATGAACATGACAGACGCCCATATCGATGAAAGGACGAACAGATGCGTAGCATTGTGAGGCAAAAATTATTTTACAGTTTACTGGTGAAGTAGTGATACATATTTCCTGTGAATTACACTAAGATACTTCATGTACAGATGTTAGTGGGAACTGAAACCTGAAGTGGGATTATTGTACTTGACAGTGCAGTCCTGACAGAATTGCCTGAGGCTGCCCAATCTGTCATTTTTGCAGCCTATTTGCTTACCACCTTTCATGGAGTACATTACTAGAACTACAAACCTTACATGTCAAACCAGTCTATCATACATACTACACAGTGGAGCTTGTGGAATGTGGATGTTCTGCAGGCCACTTAGACTGACTTCCCGTAAGAACTGATTAACAACTTAATTATTCAGTTTATAGAGACCTTTTAACACATGTCAGTGCAGTTACATACATAAAGCCTAAAATTACTTGACGTATGTAGAACATCTTTTGTCAACAAAAAGTGACAAATATTTGTGCTTTTATGCTTGTTCACTTGAAAGGTCGTCCTCTGAAGTTCAAGCTCTTGTGTGTTTTAGTATCTTAGTCAAGTTCTTGGAAAATTTACACACATTTTCTTCTAATTGGTATCTTAGATTCCTTTATGATTTTCGGTGCTATATAAATTTTATTAATTGACTGACTGATTGACCGACGCACTCACTCACTGAAAATTTCATAAAATCATGTCATTATTAACATATAATTTATTTAGGGATTTTTTTGTGAGGCAATTTGTAATAATTCAACATGTTGTAGCAAAATGTTGTTTTGTAATTTGTTGGAATGTTTTAAGGTGTCTTTTGACACTATAACATAGTACAATATTTTTATAACATATTGCAATATTTTTATTTACGTGGCCTTGTTTAGAGTAAATTCACATTTTGTTCAATGTTTTGCTAAAAGAACTCATAAGCCAATGTGTCACTACATGTGCATAGACGTGGGAGGCAGGATTTAGCGATAATCCATCTCCTTCAGAGGGCAGCAAGCGTCGCAACATCAGCTGGGCTTATGATTGCTCCAGTTTTCCATTGCTTTGCAGTGTTTGTCAATCTCTGTCACAGGAGTCTTTCAGTGCTATGTCTATATTGAGTTCAGCCCCAATGCACTGTCAGTCTGTCACTTTTGCCGACTTGGAAGTCTGCTTGGTGGATGGTGTGCTACCATCTTAGTTACTACTAGGCTTTATGTACCAGTAATTAGACAATGTGTATGTGTGTTGCAAAGGTGGTGTGGACTTATGCAGAGATCTGAATGCTGTGTGCTGAGCTATTTGATGACGCCACATATGGCACCTCTTTTTAACACATCCACTCAGGCCTATAGGACCCTGCACTGCCCAAAAGTGTTAACCATAGCCGCTTGTAGCACGAAATTTGGAGGCTGATGAACCTTAACCCACCTCTTGCATCATCATTGTTATCATCATCATCATCTTGCTAGGATTTAACATGGAATAGGTGATGAATTACTTTTAAACAATACATTGTCAGTTAACATCGCTGATAAGTTAAAATGCTTTGTGACTAGTCAGAACCACATGACTGGCAAAAAAAGATCAGTTTTCAGTCACCACTGAAATGATAACAGAGATGGTGCAGAGGTGACGTCAGGTAGCAGTTTTCTCCAGGTGCAGCAAAATATCCACAGTTGCCGAGCATCAGTTGTCATGTGGCAGGAACTACCACATCAGTCCTCGAAGCATTATTGTGCTCTTCTCAGTATATAGTTTTTTATATTTGTGTCTATAGACTAAAATATTTTGAGAAGAACACCGAAATCCCTTGCAATATTTGATGCCATAACACCCCATTGCATGTGTCATTGTTCAAGCAGATACTTTTGGCAGATGGTACCTTTATGCATATGTACATTGTGTGATTCAGCTATGAGGAATTAAAAGATCAGCCTCGTATTACGTTGGTACAGTAGTTATATTGTAGACCTATTGTACTAGTGACATTGATTGTTGCAGTTGCGACTGGTTCCTGGTTTGTCCGTGAGCTGTAGTGTTGAATTTGAACCTGATGAATGGCGCTATTACTATGACTGCATACGAGTTCACTGCACAGTTAGTAGCTGGCAACTGGTACCTCATTTCTGTCTTTGGTCTTGACCTCTGAGTCCTTGGTCCTGTCCTTGCATTGTAGGTCTAGTCTTTGGTCCTGTTCTTGGCCCTAAACCTCGAGTCCTAATTGCTCCGTTGTCCTGTCCTTGGTCGTGAAGCTATAGTCTTTTTTCTGTCCTTGGTCTTGACCTCTGAGTCTTTGGTTTTGTCCTTGCATTGTAGGTCTAGTCTTTGGTCCTGTCCTTGGCACTGAACCTCAAGTCCTTGGTCCTGTCCTTGGTCGTGAAGCTATAGTCTTTTTTCTGTCCGTGGTCTTGATCTTTGAGTCCTTGGTCCTGTCCCTGGCTTTGATGTTCTGGTTTTTGGTCCTGTCATCGGCATTGAGATTCAAGTCTTTGGTCTTGTCCTTGCTCTTGATGGTGTAGTTTTTGATTTTGTTGTTGACATTGAGCTTTGAGTTTTCGGTCCTGTCCTTTGCCTTGAAAGTCTAGTCTTTGGTCCTGTCATCGGCATTGAGATTCAAGTCCTTGGTCCTGTCCTTAGCTTTGAAGGTATAGTCTTTGGTCCTGTCCTTGACATTGAGCTTTGAGTCTTCGGTTCTGTCCTTGGCCTTGAAGGTCTAGTTTTTGGTCCTGTATTTGACATTAAGCTTTGAGTTCTTAGTCCTCTCCTTGGTCTTGAACGTCTAGTCCTTAGCCAAGTGCTTGGTCATGATACTTCTGTGACAAGTGTTAGTGTTGAATAGATTCATTCAGTTGGTACAATCCAGTAAACAAAAACTTCTTACTCTACACAACTGGGTATAGTTGCCTATTGACAACGTTTCAATATCTGTCGGACATCTTGATCACGTCTTGTTGACTGTATACAGTTTGATGGAGCACGTGACCTTCAAATCACCTGGTCCCATATGTGGCTGAAGTGGTAGGATCCTGCATCCTGATTCATGCATATCGGTGTCTTCCTGATACAAAGTGACTTTTTTATGCATCTGGTTTCTCGCTGTGTTTCTCTATCGACCACTTTTGCGTTGTCCCAGGCAATATCTTTTTTTTCCACAGTATGGTCTGTGATGGCTGACTTGTGAGTTACACTAGTCACCCCTTGCTCTGGAGGCTCAGGTCTGTGTACCAGCTGTGAAAGAGTCCGCTTCTTTCCTGTGCTTGAGGGTGAGTCCGAGTTGGCACGGGACAGATAGCGGGACAGTCATAGTGAAAACATAATGCCTCCACTGCAGCCTTTGCTGTGCATAGCCTGTAGTTGCATAATAAGAATTAATGAATGGATTTATGTGAAGTTTCTTCATGTTGTTTATTTTGTGCTACGGCTCCCTTTGTCTTGAGAATAGGTCGTGGTCTTGGCGTTGAAGTCTGTTCTATGGTCTTGGTTTTGATCTTGAGGCTGAGTCCTTGTTAACATGAATGTACTGTGAAAATGAGATTTGAAGTGATTCTAGTTGTACTCACATTCAGAGATCGATAAATCATGTGTTGCTTTGGTGCCACCTATAACGTGCATAATTAATTACACAGTGAACATGCATGTTAATGCACGAGGGTGTGTGGGGCCGGTGCAAAGTATCCTTAAGCACGAGACTTGAGTTGCACCAATGGGTTTGGTGCAATTTAATTGTGTTTCAGTAACATTTGTCTAATGCTTATGTAATTAATAATGCTGACTCCTAAAATACTGAAGCTGATCTATCGCTATCACTAACCTAAATCTTATGTTAACATGCATGTTAAATTAAATGTGTATACAAACAAACTTTGAAGGTTTGAAGCCTGTGACTATAGGTATAGTCACAGGCTGCCACACAGCCTGTGACTATACCTATAGTCACAGGCTGTTTGGCAGGACTGTGTTAACGGCGACAGGCCAAGTCAATGGGAGATGGCAAATTTTGACCCCCTACAGAATCGCAACCCCTGAGCTGATTGCCACAAAATTCTGCACAATTGATTAAGTCCGCGAGAGGACCCCCTACAAATCCATTCATTGGGGTATCTGGACAAATGGTATAACGTTTCTGTGCCTTTTTCTGTAAACTTTTTTCTCTAAGACTCTCGCACAGGTCAGACCGGTTGATGGATTTTTATGTGTGATAGCTCAATAGACATGAAATCACGCAAGGATGTGCCTTTTGGGGGTTAGAAAAGGTAAATTTAATGTTAAAGCCCTAATTGTCCGCTAAAACTGTCAAATTTTGCCCCAAAATGGGACTGTTTTTTTTTGCGACCGAAAACGCTTAACAATGGGGGTGCTCAAGCGTAAACTACCCTTAATCGTCATCGTAGCCCCATAAAAGTTGCGTAGTGAATATGCAAATCAGGGTCAGCGATTCCAAATATGACATTTTCGACTAGGAATTGTGACCCCTTGCCCCATTAGCCCCCAAAATCTTCCAAGTTTTACATTATAAATATTAAGTTTTTTTGCTTGAAACACACAGACGCACAGGCGCTACAAACTTATTTTTATACCACTTGGGTACGGGGAGTTGCTTTCCAAAAACAACTTTAGAACCGAAATTGGCAGGGGGCTGTGTTAGGGGAGCATCCCAAAAAATTTGGGACCTTCTATTTATTTCTGCAACCATTGAATCTAGCAACTTACAATTTGGTACACAAGTTGGGTTTGGCGACTAGCATTCGAAGAAACAACATCTAGGACCAAACTTGGCAGGGGTCAGGGCTAAGAGAGCATCCCAAAAATTTTGGGACCCCCTACTTATTTCTGCAACCATTGAAGCTAGCAACTTCAAATTTGGTACACAAATTGGGTTTGGCAAGTTGTGTGCCAAGAAACAACATTTAGGACCAAAATTGGCGGGGGCCAGGCCTAGGGGTGCATTCCAAACATTTTGGGACCCCTCCTTATTTCTTTATCCATTGAAGCTAGCAACTTCAGATTTGGTACACAACATGGTTTGGGGAGTATGTTACAATAACAGCTTTAGTAACAAACTTGGTAGGGGCTGGCTGGTCTACAGGAGCACCTCAAAAATTGTGTGGACCAGGTACCATGTATTCTATATGGTACCATGTACCCTATACCACGTAATAGCTGCAGAAATGTAATAAAACTGCAAATATAAATGTACAGTACCGCGATTTATACATGAGTTAACGGCAAATGACACATCTAAAACTGCAAAAATTACAAAAAGGTGATATTACTCAGCAGGACATTGACACTTAGGTGATGTGCTGGTGGGTAATGTCACCTTTTTGTAATTTTTGCTTTTTTAGATGTGCCATTCATCGTTAACTTGTGTATAAACCGCGGTTTTGTACATTTATGTAATTAATAATGCTGACTGCTAAAATACTGAAGCTGTGTATGTAACATAAGGTGATTAGTGATGCTACTTTACTTGTGAAATTAACCTTCAGCAACGCGATGAGTTGTATTACATTTAGTTGCTCACGTTTTATTGTTCATAACTGTTTGTGTATTTTCAATTAACAGGGCGAAGACAATTTGATGATTCCAATTCATGCATTTCCAGTCTTGAACACTTTGGATTTTCCAAAGTTTATAGACTTTTCTCTTGTTCCCGTCGGTGAAACGTATGTTGCTGTGTTGTCATCTAATTACATCAAACAGCTGTGATATCAGTCATAGCTGAGGAGCTGTGTTCGTCGTTGACTGAGTTAGCAGTTGTGAGGTTGGCCCTTTCCACTAGGCTAGTGCTATAAACAATAACGCACCAGAAATGTATATTCAGTATTATTTACAAAACAACAATCGTACAGTAGAATATAACAGAATATAAACGATATACAGTCGGGCTATCAGTCCAAAGCCCATCTACAATTTAGCACGATACTGAACTATCAGTTCATACAGCAACTGCGTACTATTCACCTCACCGGCATAGTTAGTAGACAAGGGCATATTGCCACAAAGTTATTGTAACACACAATAAGTCTACAATGTAGCCACTGTGAATTGTGTAAGTCTACGTCAACCAATAGACTACTAATGAACGTCACCTGTTCGATCGACGAAAACACACGGCGAACTTACTACCCTTTTGCCAGTCAACACAGAACGCCCAACACCGACGTTTGCATCAAAACGATCAATTCCATTCACACACTCCACAATAAACGACGTCTTAACCAATAATACAAAGAGCTCGACTCAGTAATAATCGCATCATTACCAGCGATCTTATGTAAACACTCGCTGCATATTAATGAGCTCTGCTTCAAAAACATTACACCAATACGGAAGTGAGAAGGGTGTGACTTGACCATCATAAGGCAAGGTCAAACTCCCTACATTACGTGAGGACTTCCAGCGAACCGGACAAAACCAGTGATACAGCTGGAACATAACAGAAGCGTGACTATGTGCAGCCACTCACATCATGTGACCATGAGTCATCACTTTGTATCTCATTGGTGTTTATAAATAGTGCATGACATCATCACATCATGACTGACAGCTCAACACATCGATGAGATAGGCATAGTAATGACGAGTACGAATCAAGGCGCATCATCAGGGGAGGGGAGAAAGGCCCTGCAAACTCTGACAGCAACTGAAGCTTATTTCAGTGGTGGACACTTGTTGTAATGCGTCCGCTCCATGTATATATCGGCTGTTTCAGCCAATGCTCAGTGATCCTGTCTTTTCATGAACCTATTGATGTGTCTGTACTCTTCATTTGTCAACTGTGACCATTAGACCAATTTCTCTTCTTCCATGCATAGCAAAAGATATTTGAATCCATAGTGGGGGAATGGATTCTCACCACGCTGGAACCTCAGTTTAATCCGCATCAGTTTGGCTGCCGGCAAGGTAGATTTACAACCCACGCACTGACTGCGATGCTTCATGCTTGGCAGACTACATTAGACCAGTGTGGAGCAGTTAGAGCAAGTCTTGGTGGATTTCAAGAAAGCGTTTGATCTTGTTAACCATAATCTCCTGCTCCAAAAACTTCTCCTCAGTGCTGTTCCACACTTTCTCATTAAATGGTTTTTTTTCTACCATCGTGTACGAAATGGTACTAACCATTCCTCCTATTCTCAACTTAACGGTGCTATCCCACAAGGCTCTTAATTAGGACTTGTTTCATTTTTGGTGCTTATCAACGACGTAAGACCAGACTGCTTAGTACATAAATGTGTCGATGATACCACACTAACTGAACTCCTCCACGACCAGTATGCAACTCTTCTTTCATCAACTGCTTAGTTGGGCTGATCAGAATGGTATGGTTCTTAGCCTCACCAAAACTAAAGAAATGGTTCTTGGTCCGCCCTCTATAACATCAAATTTACCTCCCATTTCCACCAGTTCTTATCAAATACAAAGAGCCAGCGAGGCTAAACTACTCGATGAGGTCACACGTTACGAAGACCGTCTCTGCCTGCTTCGCCGTTCTGCGTCAGTTGCAAACCATCTGCCGGTCGGTTCCTAGATCCGTTCTCCAGTCGCTGGTGACGTCACTCGTTCTGACTCGTCACTGATTGTCCGCCGTACGCGGCTGTCAACCGTCGGTGACTGAGCTTTTCCGGTCGCCGCCCCTTGTATTTGGAACAGTCTTCCGCAGCACGCCACGTCAGCACCGTCACTGGCCATCTTTCGCAGTTGCCTCAAGACTCGTCTCTTCAGGCACTGCTTTCCATGACTTTACCGTTCTCTTGTCGTGCCCGAGAAATTGACATGTCATTATGGACACGTTAATGGTTTTTATTACTTACTTACTTGGTGTCCACATTGATTCTAATCTTTCTTGCCACACTCATGTCGAGGCCATTGTATCGAAGGCAACTCAGTGATTGTATTTTCTCAAACAGCTTAAGCATGCGGGGGTTTCTCGTGCCCAGCTGCTTCACTTCTATATTTCAGTCATATGTCCTGTCCCGGAATATGCAGTCCCTGTTTGGCATCACCTCCTCACTAAATTCGATAGCATCAGATCAGTGCAAAAACGTGCGCTCCGTATAATTTATCTATTTTCAAACGACATGCTATACAGTAACTATTTAAATCTTGCAGATATTGCTAGCCTATCTACTCGAAGAAAGGAACTCTGTCGTAAATTTTTTCATTCCATAGTTCACCCTACCTCTTCTCTCCACTCCCTACTCCCTCCTCCTCGGGATCCTGATTTACTTGCTCGACTTCAAGCCCCCACTAAATTCCCCCGCATATTCTCACAAACTAAAAAATATCAGTCCTTTGTATCATACGCCCTTTCCCGTTATCAAACATAAACTCTGTCTTCACCTCTAATAGATCATACATTCCATCCTGGTGGTTATGTGTTCCCGGATACAAATTCTGGATCACTTTTTTATTTCAAGCACCTCTGTATCTTTGCACCTAAAAGCGCTATACAAATTATTATTATTGTAGGCTGAAAGCCTATATTGTATTGACTTTTTGGACCGAAAAATCAGTCTTTACGGAATAAGTTCGGCAAAACACAGCCGATCTGGACCAAATTCAGTATACGTGGACATGGCAATGGGTGACAACGTTCAGAGAATTTTGGGTGCGATTGGCCCATTTTGGGCAAAATGGGGGCTGGGACAAATCCCGCGGAGTGCGAGTTTTTTTGTTTGGCTAACCACACGACCTTTCAGCAACTTTGCAACGGCCGATTTTCACCAAATTTGGTCACTAAACCTACTTTGGTGTCTTGTCACGGAATCCGAAAGACATTTTCGAAAATTTTTATGGGTCATTTGCCCCCAAAATCTGAAGTCGAAAATCGGTCAAACATGCACCTCACTTCTTCTTCTCGTATGCGTTTTATGAGCCATAACTGGTCAGCCACAAAACAGCGTCTTCATCCGCAGAGTGTAGCTAAGATAAGCCACCATTTAGTTTTTTCAGGGGACATGATTCGACAATGTGAGACATCGTCTGGGTCTTGCCACAAGGACACAGATCAGTGTCTGTAAGTTGCCATTTCCTTCTGCAGGCACCACGGTGTCCCTGTTCCGTGCGAAAACGGTTCAGCAGAGACCACTGTTGCCAAGGGAGGTCGAAACCCAGTTGCCGGATTGTGGGGTAATACACTAAGTGAGAATTGACCACCTGAGCCGACTTCCAGTTATGCCTCCATTGACTTTTGATGTCAACTGGTTGCAAATCTAGCCACAACGGCTTTTTGGATGTCAGTCATAGCATTGGTGGGCTAAGGATATCAGGCTGGATTGGCCAACTGTCTCTTCTTTTCTCTTCTCTCTTCCATGCGGGGCAGGCAGCAATTAAGCTGCCCAGTGCTGAGGCCTCCAAGCGGGCCCAATGCACGTCTCCAGGACAATATGCACCTTACATAAAGGGAATAATGAAAACTCCTTAGAGTTAAATACCAATTAAGAAAATTATAACCAGTCAAGAGTTAGACCAGCATTCCAAGATCCCGACGACAAAAGCGAAG
>Ga0209149_1001942_pt1 | contig 11148 bp, 9 predicted proteins | sample WorMetTyACAVOLI2_FD_187423 | JGI IMG/M metagenome (GOLD analysis project Ga0209149, IMG submission 187423) | Marine gutless worms symbiont microbial communities from Max Planck institute for Marine Microbiology, Germany - Olavius algarvensis... ...
CCACACATCCCCAATACCATGGAATGATATTTCACTGATCAGTACAAATTTAATATGTAACCGAATTTTGAACCACCGCACAGTCTGTAGTCGGTGTCACGTAAGGGCATAAGCGGCGCATTTTATACGACGTGTAGTGTTCAGTCTTGTCCTACACTGAGAAGATGACGGACAGCCAACTTAGTCTATACAGCACGAAACCAAACTGAAAACAAGTGATGTGTGAAGCACAGCAAACCTCGCCTCGCGCCGCATATCAGAGTGCTGCCACCTGGCGAATTTAATGCCATGATCCTGCAGTCATTGCCCATCTACTCTGAAAGTGTTGTGACGATTGCAGCCAATTTGAAGTTAGTAAACTGTAATAAGTCGAAGCCTGTAGCTTTTTGTCCCGGTTGTAAGCTTGATATATCTGATATGTAGGCCTGGCCTATCTCGACGCATCTACCATTAATTGGTGTCACACAATAAAGTATTTAGGAGTTACTTTGCTGTCAGGTCCATAATTTATATGAAAGTAGATATTGATGTTATTAAAAGAAAGTTTTTTGCCAGTTGTAATACTATTCTTAGTAACTGCACTGGTCAGACTGAGTTAGTGAGGTTATCTCTCGTTGAAAGTTACTGTCTGCCTATACTACAGTATTGCTGTGACGCATATAAACTATCGATTGTTCAGACTAAAGAACTAAATGAATGTTGGATTATGGTTTACCGAAAATTTTCGTCCTAGTAAATCAGACTCAGTAACGGCTTTTATTTGTGATATGGGTCGGTTGAACTACAAGCACACTATTGCTCTGGCTCGTGTAAAGCTTTGTAAGAGTTTATGCGAAGGCAGCAATTGAGTACTCACAAAAAACTTAGCTATCGCTAATAGATCGCGCGTCAGCTGCGCATGCAAAGTAACAACACGATAAGCCTCCACCGCCATCAGTAGACTGATAGCACAGCTGGCATGATGGCAATTCAAAGTTCAACTTACAAGTTTCAAGTACAAGCTCACGTTCAACTTTCAAGTTTGAAAGTTAAAGATCAAGTTGCTGATGTCAAATTATTGATAGTAGTCATAGGCCTAGCGGAAAATAACGAAATTTATATACACCACTTGTATTCATTGGCCCTGTATGGGGTGACCCCGTCGGAATGTAGCAAAGATGTTTTTAGTACTGGGAAAACTAAAATGATTGGTCTACCATATACAAGTATGATGATATATTGAGCCGTTTTCGATACAATATCTGAACGTGACAGACAGACGGACAAAATTGCTATATCATCTATATCAGTTTCGTATGATAAAAAAACGCGTATATCTGGGTTTAATAATTTTTTGCAGTGAATGTGCTGTGCCGTTAAATATGTCTTGCGGTGTTATCTATAGAAGATTCGTGAACAATTGTGTGACTGCTTCTAAATAAATACTGATATGTGATAATAACGATATGTTCTGTTTCTGTGAGTGTTCATAAAGGCAAACTCGTGTCTACGATCTGTATAACAGGTGCGCTTTAAGACCGCACAGCAACGACCATTATACAACAACACGGTGATTGGTACACTGGCTGTTGATGGGTGCACTGTTACATTTGGTACAGCGACGAGGGGACTGGGTGGGATGCGGCCCCACCCAGTCCCCTCATCGCTGTACCAAACGTAACAGCCAACCCGTCAATGGCCAGTGTACCAACTTCGTATTGTTGGATGTGGCACTATAAGTAGCCTACGTTTGCACGCTAAAGGGTTAAAACCTGGAGTGACTGAGTGACACCGAGCGATTGGCGATTGATCGTGAACCGTGAATAGTGAATACACGAACGATACGCGCATATTTTCTTCGCTCATCTTGGTGCATCATTTTTTCGCGTCGATCACTTTAAGTACGATTCGCGAGATGTTTGAACAGTTTCTGACCGCAGCCTAGAATGCCGAGGCCTCCGCCGCCTTGTTTCGTCGCGCCCGTTGACTTGTTGTCGGCGGACGACGACGCCTGTGGACCGTCGCGCTGCGAGCTGCTACCGGTACCGGTACCTCCGGACTGACCGTCGCCGTACGAGCCGGTACCTCCAGACGCACCGGAGTCCACGTCATAGGAGTCGTTCCTCGTCGCCGTCGTCACGGTTACCCGTGTTGCTGCCCTGCCACCGTCGCCGGCTGTAGAATTGAATCAAATGCCCACCTATATTTTCAATATACTAACACTAGCGGCTGGCTTGGCTAGCCTAGACAACATAATGCTACGAGTAGCTTCTTTACTTAGCTGGCACTAGTAAAAGTGCGGGGCCTCATTGCCGCGTGCTAGCACTGCATTTAAAGGACGATTAAAATATGTGATCGCCCATCCGTTCATCACTGATGTACTTTTACGATGGAGATGCGATAACGGCATCATGGTGGTCGTGAGAGACACTGGCCAATCAGCGTTGGCTTCCAGCAATGTTGATCTATGACGTCATGGCATCGACCAATCAGACAGAAAACGTGAGGTCCTTAATGCTGAGACGCCGTTTACTTAGTATTGAAAAATTTCGGTGATTTAATTCACCTTTTGTGAAATTCTAGAACTGGATTAACGACGCTATCGAGAGAAGTCGTGCTGATCCGGGCTGATCGAACGGGAAGCTGTCGGCGAAGTCAGGCGAGTACTCTGAACCGTCAACGGTTGAAGCTCGTACGGCCGTTCTGCGACTTTCGTCCACGTGAAAGATCGACTTCGGGTGCTAGTGACCGGTGGACCAAGGAAGGTCAACGACGGCGACACGATCTTCGTGAAGTTTCAGTGAATCGACAGCGCGAAGCACATCATTCGTGAGCCAAGCCAACTTACTTCCTTGTCAAGTTCAATCCGCTCGCTCAATTGCTAAGCGTAGCTCGAGCTGGAAAGCGAACAATAATCTAGATAGAATACAGTGCCAGCCTATGTTGTAAATAACCTATTTGATCGTTGTATTGTTTATGTAATACACTGTGAATCAAAAACAAGAACTTAGCTATCGCCAACAGATCGCGCGTCAGCTGCGCACACAATACGCTGAGGGCATCTATAGGCTTAAATATTACACCGTGACCTTGAAATCTAAGTTAAGGGTCACTCAAGGTCACTGGAAATGGAACCATTGGATAGATCATACACGACTTAGTAGTAGAGTGATTTGACGTTGAATACTATTGTGACCTTGAAATGTGGGTTAGAGGTCACTGAAGGTCATTGAAAGTGGTACCATTTGAAAGCTTGGGTACGGTTTCCTATTCGCCTTCCATAGTAGCTATGGCCGTATGTTTAGCCATTTCGGAGATATTCAGTGTCAAACAATGGCGTGACCTTGGAAACCAGGTTAGGGGTCGTTCAAGGTCATTGAGAATGGCGCCGTTCGATAGACTATATGCGACTTTCTATTCGTCAGCCATTGTAAATATAGCGCAATCTTGTACCATTTTCGAGTTTTTTGACGTTGAATAATATCGTGACCTTGAAATCTGGGTTAGAGGTCACTCAATGTCATTGAAAATGGCGGCATTCGATACCACATGCGACTTTCTATAGGTCGGCCATTGTAAATATAGCTCTATCTTGTACCATTTTCGAGTTATTTTACGTTGAATAATAACGTGACCTTGAAATCTGGGTTAGAGGTCACTCGAGGTCATTGAAATTTGTGCCAGTCAAAAGCTTCGGTACGGTTTCCTATTCGCCTTCTATAGTAACTATGGCCGTATCTGTAGCCGTTTGTGAGATATTTAGCGTCAAAGAGTGACGTGACCTTGAAAACACGGTTAGGGTTCGTTCAAGGTCATTGGAAATGGCACCATTTGATAGATCGCATACGAGTTCCTATTCGTCTTCCATAGTAACTATGGCGATATCTTGCATCGTTTGCAAGATATAGCGACTTATTGGTAGAAAATCGCAAAATTTTTATACCCCACCTGTATTTAGCGCCCCCGCAGGGCGTGACCCCGTCGGAATTTCGTGAAGATGTTTGATGCTGATAAAAACAGAATGATTGGTGAAAAAACTGTGACGATATGTTAAGCCATTTTCATCTGATACCGGAACGTAAAGGACAGACGGACGGACGGACGGACAGATTTGCTATATCAATATCGCGCGTCAGTATGCTGACGCGCGATGAAAACTGGACCCTTTTTATTTGAACATAGCGTTGGCAAATACTGTCCGATTTTAATAATTCTTTTACTGTTGCAGACAGAAATTAACTGTGAAAACGTGTATCACACAATCTAGCACTATACCTCAAATCTACTAGTGCACTACCTTGTAAAATAAATAAGAATGTATTGGCCAATGTTGCTTGTATGATTTGGTAATTAAAGATGTTACAGTCAAACAACTGAAACAAGTCACATTGAATGTAGTAGATGTGGACAAAATCAACATTGTCACTTCACAGGTTCACAAGCTGTACTCGAAATGCCCTCCTTTAGCATGGACACACGCTAGATGTCTTCCTCACCACTGGTCAACAGCGTCGTCAAAAATCGACTGTTTAAGACCGCACCAGACATCGACGAGCCGCCGTTTCAGTTCATCCACACTATGGATTTGTCTGTGGTAGACACGATGCTGTATGACATTAATCCACAATTATCCACTCGTAATCCACAGAACTGAGATCTGGGCTGTTTGAAGGCCACAGGTTGGACGCAAAAAAGTTTGGCGTTTCTTGACGCAGCAGTTCAACTGTTGCACGTGCGCAGCGCAGTGTGCTGGTGCACTGTCCTGCTGGAACAAAGTTGTTACCAGACACTCTGCGTATCGCTGGCAGCAGTATGACGTCATGAAGCAGCATCGAAGAAGTCAGTAAGAGATATCACCAGAATTTCCTATTTTGTAGCAACAATGAAATTACTGCACGCATTGCAGATTTATTCAACAGTTTTTGTGAAGAAGTGTATGCGGTTGCATTTTTCAAGGTAGAGCAGCAGCAAACTATAGGTAAAGTGGGAAATTCAATTATGTGTTTGTGGGCAGATAATTTCTGTCTGCAACAGTGAAAGAATTGTTAAAATCGGGCAGTATTTCCGAAAGTTACGCTCAAATGAAAAAGGGTCCAGTTTTTTTACTCACAGTGTACATAAACGTATTATAAAACACTTGATCATTTACTAAATGTTACTATCTAAGTCAATCGGAACGAAAGTCGAGTCCAATCCCGTTCTCTTCTGATAGTCTATCAGAGTGAATTAAGGTTAATATAATAATAATAAAATAATAACAATCACGACAATGTTTATGGTGCTGTCAACATGGCAGAGCCATTGCGAGAGTTCACCCGGTTCATTTGATGAATGTAGAATGGCGCCAAGCGGCCGCCGACCCAAGACCAAGCCAGACGACTTAGGCTGCCTGTACAGGCTGCCAGAAACTACACCCACCATCGCCATTTATTATTACTCAGCCCGAAAGCTGATACTCATTTTACCGTCCCACCGAGGGTAGAAGGCTGAGTCGACCTAGCTGGCTGGTTACATACCGAGATGGTTTACCCGTCCACAGACGGTCACCCATCCGGATACTAACCGGGTCTGACGTAGCGCAACTACGTTGATCGATGCCAACACGTTACCACTAAGCCACACCGCCGACCATATAATATAATATACAATAATATACAGCCGGGTAGAGATTCCGTACAGCTCCCTCAGTCATATTTGTTTGGAGCCTAACTAGCTGTACCGATATCTCTACGCCGGCGGAAGTAGCTACTATTGCAACATCAGTCGATGACGTAATCAAACCTTCATCACGCTGCTTCCGGTGTGGCGCATCCTTGGTCGCGGCAGCGGATGTGACGTTATTTGGGGTCTGCGCGTGTTCACTGTTCACTTGACCCTTTATCTCGTTCTTTCGTTTGTTTGTACTGTTCATCTACAGAAAATATGTATTTGAAATACAAAAAACCGTTTTACTGCGTGACGCTATGCAATCTGTGCAGTCATAAGTCAAGAAGAAAGTCAAAAAAGATTAACTTTGATGTACACTGCATTTTCTCGTGGAGTGAATAACATTTTGAGTCGAGTCAGCAGATCAAATGCCAGGTTCAAACGACTTCATAAAACTCAGACCCGAGATGTGCTATAAAACGGATAGGCGTAATATTGAACGAGAGCTGTATATCGTGTCGGCCATCGATACCGTACATCTGCTTGGAAAGCATCTGAAAGAAAATGAGGGTCTCGTTTTAAGTATTGAATTTGTTTCATCATTCTGACGTTATGTCCTTGCTGTTGCTTACAATCTGCCTTTACTTATCGTCTAGGTCAGTGCTGAATGCCAGTGTTTTCAGTCAGTCTTAAATTACTATTAATGGGCGACAGTGGTCATTGCTTTAAATTGGTTGGCTTTTAACAGTTGCGATACAAAGTATGTGTCTTATTATAACCGGATGAGTTTCTGGAAGAGAACAACGGGTCTGCTGTCTTACGACGGACTGGAGCGATCACAGCATACACATTCCACAGCATGGTGAGGTGTGATAATAGTGGCCCTTTAGTGAGGTCTAACGCCCCACTCGATACATTATAGGTCATTTCGGGGACGATTTTACGGGTCAGATGACCCAACCAACAGTTAGCACCAAAGTACAATGGTTAGTCAACCAGATCAAGAGCCAATTCCACCAGGCTCTCACCAAAAGGTAAGTGAATGACGTACCTACGTAACTATTTGTAAGCACCATGAAGACCGAAGATACAGAGGCGCTCGGAAGATAGAGAGTTAAACCAATCAAGATCAAAGCCCGATCATTATTTCGACCGACCTGTAAGAACTGCGTGTACCACTCGTACCATTGTGCACCACGGGTACACATTATACTGCAGTACAGGGGCAGCTCTGTTAGTATTCCCCTAGATGCAAACCAACTTCACATCTCACATGTGGCCAAGTGCAAGTAATGGGATATGATCGGACTAACAACATGGTATGGTTGAAGTGCATGCCGGCAGTAGACTGCTCTGCGTACAAACCTGCCAAGACTGAGGTTGATTGGTAGTGTCGGATGTCGTCGGAGCACGCGGTTTAGCTTGGGTTTTGTAGTCAGTGATCGGCGTCTGTCTGGGTACATCGTCACGTAGACGGACTTTGCTTGGTCGTCCGGTCTCTCCACGGTGGTTTGAGGCGCCAGCAGCTACGGAGCGGGTGGCGGTCAGTGCTGCCGAGTTGTTCTTCGACCTTGCGATGTCTTGATGCCTGTAGACCGGACGTTGAACCGCCTTGACCTCCTCAGTCACCAGCACATCTTGCTCATCTTGTACAATAATATACGTTTAGAATGTTTAGTAATTGTCTTTCTGCTAGATTACTACAGTAATTTACAAGTAGAGCAATTCACATTTGCCAATGGAACTTCCCGGAGGGCCCAGTTCTACCCTGGGCATCTCCGACTTCCCGTACTCCCAACGTCCGCGGCCACATTCCATCGTTGGAAACCAGCCCAGTCGCGAGCATGGCCTGGGAATGGTGGATTCTCCATTGTTGGCTGCGGGAATGTTAATCCCAGTTGACCTGTATGATGAGGAGGAAGCGTGGTAGAGCCAGACAGGCATTATGACTAGGCCTACTATGCCACTATCACTAACCTCTGAGGGAATCTCCACACTTACTACCAGTATTTACACTTCACCGCTGGTCACTGCCATTCCTCCTAGCAGTAGCACTTTGAACACTGAAGAATTCACACTGACAGCCGCTGGACAATTCACACCGTCCGCAGCTGGGCGAGCCGAGAATCCCACACTGGCTTGAAGTGGGACTGACAATCCCACACTGATTCACAGCCGGGCGGGTATTTTCACACTGACTCCCAGTGGGACTGGTGAATTCACACTCCCAGTGCGGCTGGCACATTCACAATATCTTCGCGAGTTGCACTTGCTACGGACAGTATGTACATCGAATTTGAACTTTCTAAGTCATTTTTGTTCTTGATTTATAATCCCTGAGGGCTACGGCATCAAGGCAGACCGAGAAGACAGTGGATACACGACATTGAAGAGTGGACTGGCTGCGAATACATTCAGCTAAAGGAGATGTCACAAGATCGAGCACAATGGAGAAAAAATATCGGAGTGGTTGTCTGCTGTCGCCAACCCTCATCGAGGAAGGTCGACTAGAGAGTGAGTGAGTGAGTGAGTGAGGGCAAATACAGACGGACAACGATGGATCTTCACCTCTGACTTTCTGCTCTAGAATGTTTTTCGCTTACAACACTTTGAACTCTCCATAGTTTATCGGTTTTTCCATTTGGAAGTTGTGTCACATTTCTTGTGTGAGCATTAGGTAGATTTTGACTTTGATTTTTGACCTTGTGACCTCGAAGCTGGTGCGCGAGTTACATGTGACACGAATAATCTCCCTGTCAACTTTTGGCTTTCTATATAGAGCTTTGCTTTAAGTTGGGGACATGCACGGGTTAGACGGACAGCCAGTCGGACAGTGTGCAGTGCACGATGCAGCCTTTTAGACGGAAGAAACAGAGCTCTATGAAACAAACATTACAGAGCCCTATAACAACTGTCGTCAATGAACTGCGTGAAAATTACTGAGTTTTTGACGCGATTCGACACTGACCGAGTGAATAGCTCGACTGACTCCAATGATCACGCAGTCTATCTGCGCCCGCTCGTCCGTCGGCGACGTCGTAGCGTGTCTGAGCCCTCTTGTTGTCGTGGTAACCGAGACCAGTCGCAGCGGTTGCTGAAGCAGGTTGCGGTAACCCTGGTAACCGCTGTCGGTTGCTGCTCGTCGCCACTGTTGCAGGTTGACCGACCCTGCTGTCTCGACTGGTGTCCTGCCGCGCCTACGACATGCCACAGCGACACACTTAGCAACACAAACAAAACTAGAAGGGCACTCGGTAGAGTGCATTTACCCCCGACAAAGGTCTTCCGACGGCCCTATGAATAGAACTATTTTAAAACCACGGCTCGCTCTAGCGGCCCGCCGCCAATGCGTATACGTGGGATTTTTACCGACGTAAAATTCCGCGTATAGCAGTGCAGCACAGCCTAGGCAAGGCTGTAAAGTTCCGTAGCCTATATACGATATCCGAGAAAGCAATCCGGTTCAGGCATCCGGACTATGATCCGGATCGGGCTCAAAAGTTAACCAGTTCGTCCATATACCGACATCTGTCGACACGCAACATTTCATCCAAATCCACGCACGTGTTTTTGAGTAATTTTGATAACAGACCGACAGACAGACAGACAGACAAACACGGGCAAAAACATGTACCTCCTCCTTTGTCGGAGGCTGCAAAGTTCCAACTGACCCTGCCACTGGATTTCTTGTGCCCACGTTTTTTTATCCACTTTGTACCACAAACGGATCTGTGAGTACTGGAACAGCGTATTTAGAATAACTACAGCTAACTGGCTCAATATACGACAGGTATTCTGAATTCTGGCATAAACAGCCGCTGAATTGCTTGTAGTCTAATGCCAGTGACACACGTAAAGTAAAGTAAAGTAAAGTAAACGTAGATTTGTAAAGCGCATTACGTGTAACACACCTCTAATGGGCTACCGCTTCCCGAAGTCGGCGCTGATCTCCGCTAGCCAGTCCCTTCAGCCAGGCACCAGCACCGCACTGCAAGACCACGGATACGGGCTGGTGTATCACGCGATGTGCCTGTTTAGTCCCCCAGCTTTCGCCGGGTACTCATTCCAGCCTGCCACCGATTAGGCCTGGGTGCCTGGTTCTGCGCCGAAGTGGTTTACCCGTCCAAAGACGGTGCACTAACCGGGCCTGGCGTCGAGTAACTACGTTGATCAAGTCCAACGTGTTGCCACTACACTAAACCGGCAACCAGTGTAACAGAAATCGGCGCCGAAAACCGGTACCAGAATAATTCGGTACCGAATTGCATGTCAGACGCTCCAGAAACCGGTATCAGTTTTCCTATACCGGCTTTCGGCGCCGATTTCTGACACATGTGTCATTGGTCTAATATCGGTGACTATAGGAAAGTAAAGTCTCGTTTTATGACGTAATTGACTGGAGCTGAAATGAGCGATAATTGCTGACTTTGGGCACCTCGGCTTATCAGTGCTACTGTTGTTTATATCTTATCTACTTATAAATTAATCTTCATCGCAGCCCTGAGAGTTTCAAAGTGAACACTAAAATGTGAGTTGGCAATTTCAAATATGGCAGTTTCGACGACAAAATTTTTACCCCGCCTCGTCTACATCCCCAATTTCCCAAATTTTGCATTAAGCCGTGGTTTCATGTGCAATTATTGCATGCAATAGGCTGCAATTCTTGCATAGGGGGCTAAAAGAATTGCACAATTATTTTAGACGCGGTTTTATGTGCAATTATTGCATGCAATTTTTGCATGCAACACTCTGCAATAATTGCAGGCTTTCCAACATGTTGGAAAATATTCATGAGGCAAAAGTGTTGCAGCCAATGACAGCGTTTCGTGGAGTCACGTGATAATAACATAATTGTTCTGTCGCTGTGACGTTATAGTTTGTTGACTATTGTTGTTAATGCAATATTTTAGGTTTAAGTTAAATAGTATTGATAAAGATGTCATTGAGAAAGCTTTCAGACAGTGATGTCGAAAGCTTAATTGAACTTTGGAAGAATGAACGTGCGCTTTGGGACGTGAATTTTCCGAAATATGCCAATGTTGACGAGCGGAAGGCGGCACTGTCCAGAATTAGTCGTGAAATGGATGCGAATAGAAGTTGATAGGCCTAGCGTTGTTTTGGGGGCACATAGTTTTGGAACGGCTATCAATTTCTTAACTTGGTTTTCAGACACGCCTCGGGAGTGGGGGGAAACTTGCAATGTCAGACATTTTTTCCGCGCGATGCTATGCATAAGCGCGGCTATAGCCGTCATGCGGTGTCCGTCTGTCCGTCTGTCACGTTCGTGGATCATGTCAAAACGAATAAACATATCTTCGAAATTTATTCACCGTCGGGTAGCCACACAATTCTAGTTTTTCCATACCAAACGGGGTGGCGATATTTCCACGGAACCCCCCTAACGGGGGCGTCGAATGCAGGTGTGGTATAGGCAGAAATCGCCATTCTGGTCTAATAGCTGGCTATCGAAGATTGCTGGACGTGCGAAGTGCCAAAAACATTTACCGACGTCGAAGCTGAGTA
>Ga0209149_1001946_pt1 | contig 11144 bp, 7 predicted proteins | sample WorMetTyACAVOLI2_FD_187423 | JGI IMG/M metagenome (GOLD analysis project Ga0209149, IMG submission 187423) | Marine gutless worms symbiont microbial communities from Max Planck institute for Marine Microbiology, Germany - Olavius algarvensis... ...
GTTACATTTGGTACAGCGAGGAGGGGACTGGGCGGGCTGGGGCCCCGCCCAGTCCCCTCCTCGCTGTACCAAATGTAACAGCCCACCCATCAACGGCCAGTGTACCAACTTCATATTATTCGATGTGGCAATATAATTGCCTCTGCCCTTTAAAGGGTTAATTACTGGTAACTTGTCAGCGTTGCAGTTGTCCAGCAGCATTCAGTTAATTTCTCGGTGTTGGCGTGGATGACTAGAAGTGATTAGAATCTGCAAACTGAGGATTTGTGAATTTTATTAGACGTTATGTGTAGAAATGATGACAGCATTGCTATAAAACTGTTCTGTACAGTGGAGTAAGGTAAGGTAACGGTGGATTTGTATCGCGCATCATCGCGAACACGCCTCAGATGCACTACTGCTTCCCGTAAGTCTGCGCTGATCTCGGCTAGCCAGCTGTTTGGCCAGGCACCGGCACCACACTGCGAAATCACGGGTACGGGCCGGTGTATCACATGACGTGCCTGTTTACTCTCCCAGCTTTCGCCGGGTACTCATACCGGCCTGCCCACAGAGGGTGGGCTCAGGTGCGTAGGGGTGCCTGGTTCTCTGAGGTGGTTTACCCGTCCGTAGACGGTCACCAACCCTAGCACTAACCGGGCCTAGCGTAGAGTAACTTCGTTGATCAAGTCCAACGTGTTACCGCTGCACTAGACCGGCAACCGATCATCTGTTTTGTCTTTGTAGGAACAGTTTGAGTTTGCGTTGACGGCTGTGGCACAAGAGGTCCAAGCTATCCTGCACGCACCTCCCACTCAACCGTAGACACAACGCCAGATTCACAACAGCACATCTCTAGCTGATGAGTCATTGTCAAGCACCTGTGTAGATGGTGTGTCATTGTCATCGTGGTTGGTCGTTGTGTGGCTGCTCGTCTGTTATTTCCATTGCATTATCTGCCTACGTTATTCACTGGATTCCATGGCTGATTGCTGGCTGGTACTGATTCACGTCAATTTTGCAGACAAAAAGCTGATCTTACAATAATATGAACATCTTCATTCACCAGAGTGGTAGCTAAACTACAAACGAAACAGAAAAAAATACAAACAGAATAGAAAAAAATACAAACAAGTGAATGGTACAAAAAACACACTAATTAACTCACACTGTATAGCACGCCGCATGATAACTTCGGTCGGCTGTATACTCCGTTGGACTTGTGTGCAGTCGTTCTTGTATTTTTTGCGAAATGCTTCATCGTTACTTATTTACTATGTTAGTGCTGGCGTTGTATCATTGCCTCTTGTGTTGTGCTGCGATGTTTATGTTGTTCTTAGTGACGTTACCACTTGATTAGTTGTAATGCTGCGCGTTACGCAGGATAAAGGAAAAAAAGAAAATCCTATAAAAGGTTCTGTTTGTGGATATGTTGTTCCCGAGATTTGCCGTTCTTGTGATAACGCCCGCTTACAGTATGGCCTGCTAGGATTGGTGCATTATTAACCCTTTCAGTGCAATGCAGTATTTTGTGTCCGAGGTGTTTCCACTTGGTTAATTGTAAACTGTGTGAGGCAGGATAAAAAAGAAAGAAAATCCTATAATAGGTTCTGTTTGTGGATATTTGAGATTTGCCGTTATTAATGCCTGCTAACAGTATGGCCTGCTGGGATTGGTGCATTATTAACCCTTTCGTTGCAGTGAGAATCATAATTGCCTGCTTTCAGTGAATAAGCTGCAATACTTGGTCAGTATTTCACTGACAAATGCTTGTTGGGTGGTCGACTCTTTGTCATATTGACTGTAATGGCCCACCCACCCAATGGATTGGTGAATTATTGACCCTTTCAGTGCGGTGAACCAGTCACTATACTGCTGTATAATGGTTCTTGGTCTGGATATTTATCGTATTTTGTGTCCACTTAGAGTTAAAGTCTTTGGAGCAAATAACTGTAATACAAGCGATTGATTTACTGGCAGTGAGGCACATTTTGCTGGGTTGATCGAGTGTTGGTTGTATTTTGGGCTGATTCTTGCCACGTTTGTGCTGCGTCTATGATATGCTGGTTGCCAACAGTGATTAGTTTGGTGTAGTGGCAAACAGTGATCCAAACACGTGTTGTATATCAGTGCTGTTGTTAGAAAAGTCGATTGTTATATGTTGTCGGTGGCTTGAAAATAAAATAAGTAAAATCCAGTCGCAGATGGTTGTACTTTATTACTTACTTAATGACTTCAGTGCAGAGCGGCACATTTGTTGTGGTTCGACTCTTTCCACGCGTGTACGTAATGGAGGTTCGTTCGTTCGTTGCTGTAGGATATTTTCCGATTTGTCTGACGTATTAGAACACAGAGCATATTGATATTTTTTATTAAACTTACAACGAGAGTGGCCGTGAGAACGTTGAAGATGTTGTATAGCGTAAATATGTATGTCTGTATTATGCATGCAGAATAACTGTTGTCTTCGAGTGTGTGTAAATATTGACAGTGTATTATGCTGAATGTACTATGTACGACATACCATTTATATGAGTGTTGTTCTGAATAATAAGCCAACCATGTTCTGTGTTTGGTAAACTGGCACATATCAGTTACCTCCGATCATGTCATGCGGACAACCATTTGTTTCATATTTTGCTTTTTGTAGGGATGTGCGGAATACATTTTTTTTATTACAGTTCGGTTTTGGTTCCGTTTTTGAAAAAAAGTCGAATTTGGTTCGGAATGAGTTTGTTCGGTTTGGTTGAAAAAACGTGATTTGGTTTGGATATTATAGTTATTTGGTACTTTCATAATAGTTGAGTGGTTAATTTACAGCAAATATTACAGCATTACTGCTATGAACTGTGCATACCAGACTCTGTTTTGGTAGTGTTTTGAAACGTTCTTTATCTGCACGTTGAAAACAAGTAAAGTTATTTTTGTCACTTTTAATATGAATTGCGGATTGCACGCAGTTTCTGTCGGAAAACCGTCTGAACAGATCGTCAAATTTTTGGATGATTCCGATTTTTGAAAACTGAATGTGAACCGATTTTCGGTTTTCTGCACATCCCTGGCGTTTTGTCGGATGTTTCGCATGCTGCATTTCTATCTTTGCTTCTGAATTCGTAGACCGCTGAAGCACAGGATCAAGGGGGTCCGTTGATCCCACTTTTTCGAGTGGGGACAAGGAATGTCACTTTTTGCATGCAATAAATCGAAGTTTTACGGTTCACTTTGTTAACTTTGCTTCAAGTTTGGTTCATTCTGGCGCGCAATATACCCATCAGAATCTTTTGGTGGCTGGGGCTTTGTCATAGACTCTTACTGGGAGGCTGAAATCGCCCTATGCCCCACATTTTTAAGGGGATGCCACTTTGCAGGGTGCAGGGGCGGGATCACTTTGTGGTCAGAAGGAAAAGGGAAGAGGAAGGAAAGGAATTTCACCCCCATTCAAACACTGTCTGCAGCCTGTTACTGCACTATATTTATTTGACTAATTGCTGCGGCATTCATAAACGTTTTACCGACCACAAACCTTTTAGCTCTAACACACTTGTCCATTTTCTCCTTCATGGTAACTTCTCTCGTCTGAAACTTTATTATTTTATATTTACTTACTTACTTATTTGGTTTAAATCATTTAATTGATATGTTGCTAATCATAAGTATTTGTTTTAATTTATTATTCCCTAAGTATTTCATGTTTGTGTTAATATTAGTTTAAAGCTGTTTGCGTTGTTGAATTTTTATACATTTTTGTTATATTTTTCTTTACATTTCAATCGACTGCTGTTACGTAAGACGAATGACAGATATTATTGTTTATTTACTGTTATTTATTGTTATTTGTTTATAAATAATTTGTTATAACATGATTGAAAAAGTTTATATGATGTCGGCTTTTTAGCTCCCGCCGCTGCTGCGTGCAGCCAGCGGAGCTTATTGTATCGGTGACTGATGTCTTGATGGCTGTCGTCACACTGCTCTAATTGTTGCTCCTCCTACAGTTTTCATCTGATTCTCACGAAACTTGACACACATGATCCGTGTGTGCCAATACACAATAAACTGTGAAATTTTTGCAATATTGATTTAAAAATTTTTGGCGGATTTTTAAAATTTCAAATTTCGACTTAGTCTCTGTAATAGCCACAGCGGAGCTATCTGGCCGACAGGGCTCCCTCTAGTTGTATATTCGTGTGGAGTAATTGTGGATCGACTTGCTGAAAGATGGTATCTGCCAGTGTTCGTTGTTGGGTTTACGACGTCAGACGTGATGGATCAGACTCAGTGAGTCTCGTTTGTGTTTCTTTTATTGTCAAAGTTTTTCTGTTGCGATTGTTATTAACATATTCACTGTTGCCAATTTAGTTTGCCTGTTTCTGACATTTCTGACAGGGATGCGGTGTCCATTCCCCAGGGGACTGGTGTCCATCCCCAAAGTCAGTTAAATGAAGCCCACCTTCCCCATTTCTGCTCCCTTCCCCTACTTTTTCCTCCCCTCTCCTCAGGGCCTAAAATATCTCAAAATGTCAACTACACAGAGAGAGGAACGATGGAGAGGCTGAAGACCCGAGCGAGGCACGGAGGCGCCAAGCGCCAGAGTGCCGAGGGGGTGGGGTCTGGACAGGGGCGCCATAGCCCCTCCCTAGTATGGGGTCTGGGGGCATTGCCCCCATAAAATTTTGAAATTTAACAGTGCAAATCTGTTCGTTTTTTCAACGATTTCAAGACAGAGATAGCTCTTCCATCCGTCGTTTTTCATTCATTTACTGCCTATAAAAAATTTGTTCTTATCATCTCCGTCAGAAATCTCCGTTACATTTTGCTACTTCACATAACACACTCTAGCGAAGTCAGCTGCACACTTGACAAAGTCAACTGCACACTTTGGGTCAGAAAACACACAATTTTAGGCCCTGCCTCCCCTGGCGGACTAGGGGGTCCGAGAGAGTGATTTTGGAGCATTTTGAATACAGTTCTGTGTGCTAAACGTTGGGGGTTTCTCTCGGATCTGATACTAGGCACCTGTTGCTGCCTGTGGGGCCATTTTTCGTGCAAAGTAAGATTTTTATTCCCCGATAATTATCATGATGCAATATGCGTCATCCTCCCCTTCCCGATAGGATGGAAGCTGCTGTTCATTGGATGTTTTCTCGGTGCTGATGCTGTCAAGATCTTGCCGAGTCATGACGATGTTGTACATTATTGAAGTTGTAAAGACGTACCTACGTGGATGTTTGTGTTCATTGACGACGTGCTCACGTGACGACGTGGTCACGTGACATTGCCAGCAGGGGCGTAACTTTGGGACACATGTCTGCCGCAGGCGAACCAGCAAACATACTTCAAAACGTAGTCTCGTATCATTGACAGAGTTGCGGCGATTTGTCTATTTATCGGCTGCTCACTGACTGGAGAGATCGCTGGGTGCAAACAAGAACAGGAAAGGGTTAATAGAAACATTGCAGAAACATGGCTTTTGTCTCACGAATCTGGAAACAAAATCGGACTGTAACTTCCCCCCTAAATTGTCTACCACAGATGTATTTCTACTGCAGACGATCCAGCGGAGACATTGAAAACTTTTCGAACTTGAAAACTTTCAATTTGAAAAAATTACCCTCCATAACACCCGTTTCTCACTGGGCGCATTAACAAGATATGAGGATAGAAGTGATAAGCGTTTTGAAGCTGCCAGCCTGGTTACTGAGCAGGACAGGTAGATTGAACAGAACTGGATTGCTGTGATGTGGACGAAGACGCTGATGACCTTTTTGGCATGTGTGGTCATAGTCTAGTTTGAACCGAACAAACAGACGAAGACATGGATGGTTTACGGCAGGATATGTAAACAGTTTTCAGTTGACTCGAAATGATGCCCAGCATCGGAAGAAACGTAAACGGTCGACTAACGCAGCACCGAGATAGCCAAGGCCGTTACATTGTTATATTAAAAGGGAGTAACCCACTCAGGAGCGTGAGGTGGGCTGTGGCCCAGTTATTTGCTCATTTCCTCCCTCTTATTCCATCATATTTCCCTACCTCTCGTATCTTCCCCTTCTCTTTCCTCTCGTTCCGCTTACTTTATATGAGTTTATTTCGCAATAAAGCAGAACTGATAGCAGTTCGACTTCATGGTTTCTACGCCGAATGATTAGATTGGTGGATTGCTGTGAGAATTTTAAAGCGTTTTCATGGACTGAAACTGACTTGTAGCTTTCAGCATTTCTTACTGCAGTTTACATAAGTGATAGTCACCGTCACACGTGTAATAATGGTGCAGAATGTGTCAGCACTGGGTGCTAAACTGTGTTTTGAAAGGGTTCAGGCATGTGATCTTTGAGGGGGCTAATTTGTGGGTATCTGGGGGCAACGTTCCTCAGACCCAACCCTGTAGGCATACCTGAACACACTCCAAAAGTGTATGATACGATTGATCTTTGACCCTCGGAAATTACGCCCCTGAAATGCCGAAAAAAACACTTGAAGCTTGACGTAGATGTGTGCACGCTGCGATGCTATAGTTACGCACGATCGTCTTGTTGCTGATGCTGTTGTCGATGTCGATGATTGTTGCTCGATGTTGATGTTGTGCATTTCGACTTTACAGCCGCCTATTTACTCCATCTACGTACATGTGATATTTACCGCTTAGGCCCACTACTTACTGCTATCATCAAAGATAATAAATATTCTAGCGTTAGGCGGTTAATAGTCTTTGCTGTTGTCACATCACCTCTGTGGGCTAGAGATGGGTCGATATATCGTTGATATCTCGCCGATATTGATATATCGGTATCGTATCGGCACTTTAGATATCGGTTTTTAAGCGCCTCACTTTACGTTAGTAAAAGAGGCGCTTATTGAGATAGGCTGTGTCGTGACGTCGTTGGTCGTTGGTTGGTTGGTCGTTGGTTGTCACGCGCATGTACTGTGGCCAAACGGTGCATCCTAGGCCTATAGTTACTATGGAACACTAATAGGAAACACTACCCCAGGAATTCAGTGGTACAACTTTCGACCCCCTGGGGTGACCTCTAACCGGGGAATGGGCCCCCCGTGAGGCGCTTTTTGTCAAATTACTTTGACCTCTTGTTCAGTATATCAGTGACAAGTGAAATATTAACAATTTTTACCGACAGGTCTGCGTGTAGTGCAGCCATGCCGGTATTGTTTTTACTCAGAGGTCCAAAGATGGGTTTTTCGCCCCGCAGGGGTGACACGTTGCCCCGATAAAAGTGAAATTTGGCGGTCCGCTCCCCACGCCAAATTTTACATTTATCGGGGCAGAAATGTGGGAATACAGCCCCAAAAACTGTCAAAATTTCGAATTTTGGTCATAAATTTACCCCTCAGGGGCGACTTGTTTGCGATATTTTTACGATATTCTCAGCGTTTGTACGCGTCTATAGGTAGCTTTTAAGTTTTTAGTATTGTCACTTTCCGGGAACAAACAACCAAGATATAAGCATTTTCCCGCGGTGGGGGCATTTTCCCACAAATTATCAATCGTCCCTAGCGGCGAAACTAAGTATCGCATCAAAAAAGTTAGGGGGTGTAAAAATGGGACGGACCTCCTCTATCACCATGCCAAGTATGGTGGGGATCGTAGGTCGCGCGCCGGCTGTAGACCAAAAAGTGTGGTGTTTTTTGTCTGTCTGTTTGTCACGCTTTTGGAATGACGAAGTTTGTGATAACGGAAACGCTATGAAGCAGTCTAATTTTCAAAACATTATGGCGTCATTGCATAGAGGAAGGTTTGTAGTTGTGCACCTATGTTCAACTTTTCCTGTGGACCCCAAAAATTTTCCCATAAGTGTAAATTTATACCAAAAATTGTGATTTTTCGCGATTTTTGAGGTTGTAGGCCCACATTTTTAAAGCCAGAAGAGTGAAATTTGGTATGAGGGTGCAGACCCGTGACTCTCTCCCGAAAGACAAATATTGTAAAAATCGCTTAAGGGGGGATACCCCTTTTGGGCACATTTATACCAAAAATTGCCAATTTCGGCGATTTTGGGGGCTGTAAGCCCATGTTTTAAAGTGACAATGGTTAAATTTGGCAGGGGATGTGGGCCTGGGAGTCGCTCCCCCACGCCAAATTTTGTAGAAATCGGTTAAGGGGATATACCCCTTTGGGGAAAATTTATACCAAAAAATACCAATTTTGGCGATTTCGACGCCTGTAGGCCCACATTTTTAAAGCCACAACCGTGAAGTTTGGCGTGAGGCTACGGACCTGGGACACACTCCCCGCGCCTAATTTTGTAAAAAAAATCGCTCAAGTGGCCTGCCGGTATTGCATTGCCTTCGGGAGGTGATGAATATTGATTTCTAGTTCAATATTGTATCATTCTTTTTCCGACTGTTTAACGTTAATCTAAAGACTGCAGACAATATGAGTCAAATCGAATAGTTTAACTTATTTGGCAGCGTGATACGTCGTTACACCTCGTTACATCTGTAGCCTACTAGTCTGAAACAGAAGTTAAGGAATAACAGTGACGTCATTGACTACTTTGCTGGCGACAGTGAAGTAGGCCAAAGAGCGCTGAGGTAAACGATATCCATATCGCCGACGTTATGTATCACAAATATCGATATCGGCAAAAGGGATATCGACTCACCTCTAATGTGGGTCGTAATTTATTCTGAAAGCCGTTGCTTTTTCCGACTGATATTTCTCATTGTCTGATGTTGACGTTCTCTGGATGGACGAACGTCAAATCCGTTATTTTGTGTAATGCCCAAATTTATTTGCAGCAGTGCAGAAAAATGTAAATAAAAAGTTTGTTACTGTGCCAACTGCTGTCATATGATTATAAATAAAATAATTATTACTAGTAGTATAATTACGTCTTTCTGCAGTTACGGTGTGTTAGTTTCTGAGTCTATTAGCTACGTAAGCCATATGTATGCCTATTGTACAATAATGCATTATACTGCCAGCCTGTAGCCCGATGAACTGCAGGCTGGAATAATGCACTGCAGTTGACAGTTGTTGATTAGACATTCCGTTATTCTACAAATACAATATATTTAGTGTTGTGGTCGGTGCGTTGAAGTATAGCGGACGTGAACGTGAACGTGAGTTGTGCACTGTGCAGTGTCGTCTTTTGCTGCCTGATAAATTACAAACTTGATGGATTGGATTAGGCAGCGAATTGTTCTGTCTGCAGTTTATTGTATGTTGTGTTTAATTGAGTTATACACTGTGTCTCAAAAAAAAACGGACGCAGCTGGTACTAAGCCAATTTAAAAACTTTTACCAGTAGTCAGCTGAGAACTGAATGACGTTTCTCTGCTAAAAACAATCAGTAAATGTTGTGAAGTTGTCATATTAGTCGTAGGGGTCTGATTTTTTGAGACACCATGTACAGGACCAGTGCCAGGGACGGTTCAAGAAGAAAAATTTAAATGGGACTTCTCCCCTCCCCTCACCGTTCTTATTTATCAGTGTTGGATAGCAGTATCCAGTTTCTAAAATTTGGAACCTGGGAACCTGGCCAACACTGGGGGCTGAGTCCCCGCCCTCTCTAGAACCGCCCCTGAATATTGTAACCCCGAATGCTGTTAAAACAATGCCATGATTGTGACAGTTTCGAACAGAATTTGAAGATGAAAACATATTCGGTCATTCTTAACCCTTGAACGGGGTACTGGCAAAATAGTGCTGCGTCATATAACATGAAGTTGGTACACTGGCCGTTTATGGGTGGGCTGTTACATTTGGTACAGCGAGGATATGGAACTGGGCGGGGCCGCAGCCCGCCCAGGCCCCTCCTCGCTGTACCAAATGTAACAGCCCATCCATCAACGGCCAGTGTACCAATCACCATATCGCTGTATTATGGGCCGTTGCTCTGCGGTTTTAGTGCCCCCATAAAGGGTTAAAATTTAGCAGAGTGGCTGATTAGGCTTATTTGAAACCTGTTTGTGCAATATCATAAGCAGTCTTCGCTCATGAAACGCGTTGCTGATGTATATTTTTCTCTGAATTTTCTTGCACTCAATCGACTTTGCTCATTCGCCTTCCAGTGCCAGTCTTACGTACAGTATTCCTGCGTTACATGTTGTTGTCGTGCGTTCGCCAGTCTTGACTGGTCGGAGTCATAATCTTCTCGACCCGCTCTTTCGTTCTTTCATCTGTTATCAAACTTCTCAACATGGTATCTTGAAAGCGAATGGACCGATTTCAGTGCAAATTGGCAGAAGTGGTCCCCCCAGGGCAGAGGCATGAAAGGATAAATTTAGAGGGTCAGGAGTTTAGAGTAGCCTACAAGGTCACATGAGGTCGAGATAGGTCGCGTGTAAACACGGTATTTCAAAAGCGGCTGAACCGACTTTGCTGCAAGTTGGCCACAAGTGGTCCACGGACGTGGGCATACAGCGATCTACTTCGGGGGTCAGGAGGTCAAAGGTCAAGGTCATCACAGGAGGCCGAAGTTAGATTTGGAGGCCTGGCGGAGGCATCATTCTCGACCCCATTGAGTCGAGTAGGTTTTCTAGTTCGGCTGTGAAGTTGATCTGTCTAAAGTTATGAGTTACGACAGTTCATTCAATGTATTTATTCAACGCAATTTGATCTTTCAGATTTTAGCTGGAATCAATAGAAAGATTATGACAGTGTTAGCACCGTTATGTTCCACTTTATCAATACTAATCCAGCTCGCGCATTGCAGTAGCCTGTCTTATTTTAGGCAGTTGAATTCAGATTTGATTTTGTTATTAACCATTTAACGGTCGCTGGCAATTATACACCGCGTCTCAAAAAAACTGTGCATTTTTGTTTCTGTTAGAACTTTGTCAAATTTCCATGAATTGGTAGGTAGATGGCAAAATGGCTGAAATTATATGCTATATATACATTTTCCACCTAACCTGACTCATGTCACTTCACTACCTTGTTAAAGGCGCATGTTCTAAATTTTTACCTAACACTGGATTTGTTACAATCAGAGTGGTCAGATTTGGTGTCGAGTGAAGAAGGTATACTGTCGCGACAACTTTCTTGCTCAACCAGATATGCGCAGGTTGTCCGGAGACCATTTTTAGGTCGACTTCCGAAAGTCGACCTAATAGTATAGAGGGGAAAAATGTCCGTCCGCCCGTCCGTCCGTACGTCCGTACGTCCGTCCGTCCACAAAAAGTTTCTTCAATTTGAATGAAATTTG
>Ga0209149_1001947_pt1 | contig 11143 bp, 4 predicted proteins | sample WorMetTyACAVOLI2_FD_187423 | JGI IMG/M metagenome (GOLD analysis project Ga0209149, IMG submission 187423) | Marine gutless worms symbiont microbial communities from Max Planck institute for Marine Microbiology, Germany - Olavius algarvensis... ...
ACCAACCAACGACCAACCAACCAACGACCAACAACGTCACGACACAGCCTATCTCAATAAGCGCCTCTTTTACTAACGTAAAGTGAGGCGCTTAAAAATGAGAGTGCTCTTGCGGGAACAAATCGTTTAGTTAAGATCATTCCCGAAAATCGGGATCGATCCTAGAGCGCTCTTTAACTAACCTCGCCCCTGTTTGTTGTAGTGTTGCTGTGTATGCTGGCTTGATGATGATGATGATAACGATTGTCCTGCTGTTGTATCTGTTCCTGGAGAAAATACTGATGTGCTGGAAATGGATTTTGAAAGAATAATAATTTTTGTCGTTAAAACTTTTCAATGATAATTAATTATCATTAATTTGCCGATGTACAGTTTTAATGGTCGAAACTTTTTAATGGTTTAGGCAGGATTACTATATTTTAACACCAGAAGTGCAACTTACTCAGTGAAGATGTGCACCATAGCCTAAGAAAACGTGTCTGGAGGCACAGACTGACTAGGAAAGTTGAAATCCGTGCTTCCGAAAATAAAGAGCGTGCTTGTTTCTATTTTTATGTGCATATTTACTGATTTGTCGTACAGTAGGTGTGTCGGATGTTTGAACCAAGTGCAAATTGTGAAAGATATTCTAGTCGTCTTAATAATAATAATAATAACGGATTTGTATAGCGCCTTTAGGTCTAATCTCCATGTCTGTTGCATTTGGTTTAACAGACGTATGGTCACGTCCGTGGTTACACTGTGTAATGCTGTGGTAGAGACTGATCAAAAATCGATTGTAAACATCGATTAAACTGCACTGGACTCTGGGAATAAATCATGACGAAGCAAAAACTACACTTTACATTTTGATGAAGTTGTGTACATATTTGACATTTTAGTTGTTAGGCTCTGAGACATGCATACATGTGCATGGATGGTCAGTTATACTGCAGTGTTCTGATACGGTACTCTTTCAGTGATTTGTTTTGGGTCACGTGATGGTTCTTTAATCTGTTTGGCCATAATGACAGCGTCCGTGATAATGTAGAGTGATTTGTCGGTGTGTTTTGTGTTCGCAGCGAAGTCTGTCTGCATGGATATGTATACAATGTTGATCACTTCTCGTCATTCATCCGTGACGCTTCTCATCCACTGTCTCAGTCATCGACCAGTTATCAGCTGTGTTCTGTTGTTTACAACGTCCACACTCTACAGGGTGACACCATAAACACCTGCTGCAAAATTTGCTTTATTCTGATGTTCGGATGTTACCTGCTTTGTTTGATTATTGGACGTAGGTGTACGGAATAATTGCCGATAAAATTTTTGGTTACTTTTGAGAAATCGCGGTTCAGATAGCTGCGCATTGTGTTAATAGTCACATATTCTGCTCATTTCGAAGTTGTGCCCATGCCATCTGGGGTGTGTTCAACCGCTCACCGGTCGAATAGGCTGGACCATTGGGACAACCTATGTTAGACAGGTCAGCTGTTGGACAACTTTCATCCTTAACTAGTAGAACGAAATGGTATCGCCTGCCGGCAATCGCTGCCATTTTGTTCTAGTGGATAAGGATGAAAGTTGTCCAACAGCTGACCTGTCTAACATATGCATCCCAATGGTCCGGCCTATTCGACCGGTGAGCGGTTGAACACGCCGCAGAAATGCTGTGCCAGCTCCAGCTAAACAGTCTCAGTCTGTAGATACATTAAGTCTAATCTCAAGACCCATTACGCTATACTTTACTCTAACCTTCTCAGCCCTAACACACTGGTATCACCTCTGATTCGACCTCGTGCATGATGTTGAGGGAGCACTATATAATATAAATTTAATTTAACTAGTTTAATTCAACAACGACAATAATAATAATAATAATAATAATTTATTTGCATTTGCATGCAGTCTGTTAATAGTTTCGGCATTTTGTTTGCTGGCTCGTGTGCTGTGCTTGTTACTTCGGTCAGGTAGTATACAGACTAGAGCTGGTTTACAAAGCTCCACTCAGTCGTGTCAGTCATGGTCTACTGCCGTTCTTCCGCATTATTATTGCGTGGACCCAGAAACAGTGTTCTCCTGTGACTATTCGCGGTGCTCCTGTTTTGGTGTTGTGGGTGGCCGAGGACGGGATGGTTCGTATATTGTATGGGATGGTGCAGAAGTCTGAAATGTATTATACCTGTTAGTTGTCAATGTTATTACTCTTGGTTTATGTTTCGTCAGCCCAGGTAAGGTACGTGGATTTATATATAGCGCCCTAGATGACAAGTGTCTCGTCCTCAAGGCGCTCAGACATGGATCACACAGTTTAACCTGCAAACAACACCAAGCCCAGCGACGTAGCTAGAGTTTTCAGTTTTAACACCTAGAGTGGGGACTAGCCCTGAAGGTGTTAGCAGCAAGGATTTCCTGTTTCAGAAAATTTTGAAATTTTTGTTTTAAAATTCCATGTTCGGATGCAGAGCCGATGGGTTGACTGCATTAAGCCTTAGTTGGATTGTTTCTGTTCTGTCGACTTAAGTCTGATTTTGATGAAACTTGGTTTCAATGTTATGATGGCAGCGGAGTACAAAGTTACAGAGCAAATTTTAAATATTTGAATAAATGATGCTAATTAGGTCATTTTTTCAGATTTTACAAAATTCTATCATTAATAACTGCGATAATTAATTTAAATATTTCTTCGTTAGGGGCCACAGCTGTTTCAACCAAGTGGCTGCTTGTCGAGGTTTGCAATGCTATATCCAGTCCAAAATCTATTGGGCTTCATTTGGGGTTAAAATTTACTGTAGGGGCCTCAGTCCATCTACCATGAGGGCTTCAATCCCCACATCCCTGCATACCACATGTAAGGCCACATTTTCTGAACATCTCTTTAGGAAAACGGGGGATCAGACTGTTCATTGTTTTTGTCAGCAACCTACAAAATTCTGCAGAATGTGAGTTGTGCTAGCACTGATTATGTTTGATGTGTGAGTCATGTCATTGGCATTGCACTCGTTTGTACGGTGTCTTCATTTTGTAAAATGGCTACAAGAGGTCTTAAAGATTGCCTCGGTAACTGTATGTCGCAAGGCAGACTGACCGTAAAAATCATTAGTTCCTAATTGCCAGTTTCAGTTGTTCTCGGTGTTAATCGGAAAACTGTTGTGTTGAATTATGCAGAACTTATTTCCATCGTTGGGTAATCTTGCACTCTCTGCTGGGATTTCCCAATAATTTGCTTTCGCTTTCTGTTTGTCGGCCACCGTGTGCGTCCAGTCTGACTGACCAGTGCTGGTCCGTCTGGTTTTGAGACTTTGACGTATATTCTGTACCGTTCGGTGGTTGTGTCGCCGATGAACGATCACTCTTAGGGTTATTTTTTGAGTTCTTTTGTTGAACTGTGTGTGTGGTATTATGGTGTTAGTACTGCACTTCATGTCAAGCACGGTGTGCACTGTGCAGCAGTGCATGAATGGTGTAAGAGAATGCACGACGCACAGTGCGGCGGCGCATCTCGGTGCACTAATGCTCCGATAGCGATAGGTATTGTTATTATCTCGGCTGTTGCACGCAGCCTGCTATCAACTCACTGGCTATCTATTACACTGTACATTGCATACGTCTCATTTATATACACCATTTCGTCTACGCCGTCTTCTCTTTGTCTTATGCACAGATCCGTTGTGGATCAGATCCATTGTGGATGGATTTTCCGCCTTCCGATTACAAATAACTCCGATGTGCTGGTAGTCCCCGGGTGGGACTGCCCACCTCTAGGTGTTTTCCGGCATTTCCGATATCGTCGACGACGACGACAATATTTCTATTTAGTCTCAATGTGTGACTACGTGCTGTATATTTATACATATATATATATATATATATATATATATATAATGATGATGTCGTAGTTTGTTATTATTACTAATATATTTTGTTGTACATAGTTATTCGCTAGTCGCAAAATGCAACTGCGTGTGCTGTCCATCTGTTTACACATCAATGTCGAGTACTGGATGCCGTCGTTGTCTTACCACAATGAATCTGCATGCTGTTTTGCCCAGTTGTTCGTTTATTTCTTTTACTGTTGTTGGATATTTTTGCAACACATTAAAGCCAAGATGCTTCGGGTCCACACTCTTTAGCTACGATGTGCAACGGTTTAGAAACCTGGGGAATATATGCCACATGTCCCCAATGAGGACTGCTCTTCGTAAGTTCCTCCATTTTAAACTTACACGGTGATTAAATTCAGCTGGAACCGGCCGGAACGCCATTCCGGCATCTCTAGTTAGCATTCCATCACCTTAATAAAAGCGTTTTCTTCGTTAACCCTTTACTGGCAACCCGGGTCAACCGGCGGATGTCCATAGCGTTTTACCCCAACCGTGGGTTTACCCGCGCTTGACAGTTGGGCGCCAGATACCACCGCGGCTTAACTCGCGGTTGCCGGTCAAAGGGTTAAGTCCGTGTGTGTTCCAGAAGACCAAGAAAGTGAAAGAGGTCAGAGTGGCCAAATGACAGAAAATCATCTGTAGCTAGATTGCCTAGACCTGCTAGGGGTGATGACAGCGCTATCCGGACCCCCTCACTGGTTGTGTGAAGGGTGTGGGTTAGAGGGAAGAAGATGAAGATAGGGTAAAGGGTAGGACTAGTAGTAAGGGAAGGACACTAAAGACATTTCTAAGATCCTGGGTATGCTCTCTAAGCAGTGCTTGGGCCGACCTCAGCATTGAGACGGTGTTAATATGTATTTTAATACAGGTTTGAGATTTAAAACGGCAGACATTTGTAGTGTGTATGTCAAGTGCTACTGAAACCTGTTGAAGAGTTGTGGTTACACATCACGCACTCAGCAGTCTCTGTAGCCTGTTGGGTGCATTGGTGGCTGGGAGCTTAGCAGGTGCTCCGCTCCTAGCACGGAACTTCAGTCGGCAAATATTGTCATGTGTCTGTGCGTCTGTGCATTCGTCTGTTACGCGTATCGTATAGCTGCCCGTATAGCTGGAAATAGGTCGACCGCAGTTTTGTCAGCCTATAACCAGAGTTAGAAATAGGTCATCCTGATAATCGGACGCGACGACTGACTTTTTGTGACGCAAGTATTCGGAAGGCTGCAGAGCCGTGTTGTGTGTGCGGTGATTTTCTGAATGTAACAAAGCACTGTTTGCAATGACTGCTGCGGGTGCATTTAACTGTATGAAAAGCTCGACATTTTGTGTGGGTCGCAGCTTTCTGGGTTAGGTCAACAAAGAAGTTTTTTCGTTGCTAGCTTTGATTGGTCAGCAGTATAGCGTAAATTTGTTTCGTTATTGTGTACTAGAACATCAGACAGCGTGGGTAACGTCATTGTCAGCAAGTTCAAAATGGTCTTGCTCATATTGTTACCTCACCTTGCTGACACAAGCACCCCCATCTCTCCCTATTTTACAGCATCTTCACTGGCTTCCAGTTGATGTTTACGTCATTTTTAAAATCACTGCCTTTGGCATTTACAGTTCTTATTGGCTGTTCCCCACTGTGCCTTGCTGGCCTACTGTTATCAACCCACTCGCAATCTGTGCTTCCTCAACACTGGCCATCTTATTCTTCGTAAGTCTCGTATCTCCTGCATTTGAACAGGGGCGGTTCTACGTTGGGGCCGGGGGGGGCACAGGCCCCCCCAAATGTTGGCCAGGCCCCCCAAATATTTTGGTTCCAAAAGCAAAAAAACGCATTGTTAAAATCTAGACTATTTTTGTACAGTGGCGAAATCAACATTCGTATCAATTAGTGCATAAGCAATGATAAGATTACTGACCAAAATCCCAATGCGCTATCGGCTTATTGCTGTTGGCGTTACTTACTGAATAAAAACGGAAGTAAACACTGTCACGAATGACGTCAGCACAGTGTAAATAATGGACCAGTGAAACGACTCACATTGGTGGCCAGGTTGCCACCGGCCTTTTATATTGGACCGCATGCCGGTTGGAATTATGGGATAGTGTCTATTTGAAATCACTGTCCCTAGCAATTTGAACGTCTTGTTGTCTTCAGTTATTCAGCCTCAGTCACTGAGTACTTTTAAGTCCAAACGCAGGACTTACTACTTGACTGTCAGTCAACACACTGGTTTCGCATGATGTCTCAATGCTGAACGGTGGAATTAAGACTAGTGTGGGCCCGGGTGCTCTGACCAAAATTTGCCCACCTGCTGCTTTTCGGGTATTTCTCAAAAAAAGCTAGCTACACTGCAGTGACAGTATAACCAACAATGTGATGAATTCCTCGTTAAGTAAGTATTGATTTCTATGTAGCATTTCCACTACATTTCATAAGTTGCAGATAAATCATTTTCCAACTTACACAAACTGTGCGCCCTTGAAACTGCGGGCCTGGGTGCTACAGCACCCTTTAGTACGGGCCTGCTGTGAGTGCTGTAAGTAGGGCTAAATAATCATTTGCTTTTCCATTTGGCGAATAAACTCATCAATCAGCAGGGTTGCCATTACCTCCCGCCACGTGGTTGTCTTCCCAAGACACAGCATTATCACCTTTTACTAGCCCAGAGTTGTTACAGGATGGTGGCAGGGCCATTGGCCATGGATCCAAACCGGTGACCTCTACTGTGCAAGTCTGGCAGTACCACAGACAGTTGTTGTTTATGTCGATGTTACAGTCGACAGCGGTAGCAGTCATTGTGAACAGTGCTTTTGTCTTAGCACGGCTGCGACGGATTATTCGGCATTTAGGCTGTCGTCATTCAGGCATCTGCCTGTCACTCAGTCATCTTGCTAAGCGCGTTTGTACGTTCTTGCCAGCTGCCTTTCGTCAGCTGTCGTCACGTGGCAAATTTCCAGTTTTTCCGCGACCATTTTTTTGCTAAATGGCTGCATGCACGAGAGAGATTGATTGTCTTTTGCGATATTCACTTCTGTGAGCACTGATTGGCTGGTCCAATAGTTTTATTTTGGCATTTGAATATTTCGACCATTTCTTACGTTCTACATTTTGTGCTGTGGTTTACAGCTGTGTGGACATTATGTCGATATGGTTCTAGTTTGAGAGAGAGAGAGAGAGAGAGAGACTTGCGAGGCTTGTTCTAGTCAGCACGTGTTTGTTGTTCATCTATAAAACGCATTGTGTCGTCGTCTCTGTGCTTTCTCTTATCTCTGTAGTTGTATATAATTATTGATAATAAACAGATAGTTTCGTTCGAGATTACGTAGCTTAGCTATTTTCTGTTTTAAATGAAAAGTATTGAATCGAGGTGACCTTTATATACAGGAGTACTGCGTGGTAGTAGATTATGAAGATGCCTGACCGAGTATTAAACTAATATAATGTTATTGCTGTTGTTGTTTGTATTATTTGTTATTATGGTTATTATTATTATTATTAATTATTATTATTATTGGCGTAAATTAATGTGAATTTTACTAGCTTTAAGACTCTGTGCAGTTGTGACTGGACGCCCTCTGTGACTCGTCTAGGTCTGGGCAAGAATTGAACCAGGATTTGCAGCATGAGAATCTTAACTGTGTTAACCACTGCAGCATGGCTGCTTCCAAATTGGTGATAAATATAACAGTGTAAATGTAATAAAAGAACAGACTAGGACAATATCGTCATTAGCCTGCAAGGTCACCTAGCACAGAGACTTGTTAGCATCAGCTGGTGACTGTCCGAGTGATGCCCTGTGGACGAGAAAACACAGCGTATACTCTACTAGTTCACTGATTGGCAGCCATTGTGGTTCTCGCAGAGCACAACTGATGTGGTCACGTGCCTTGAGGTCGAGCACGACTCTGTGCTGCCACACGCAGGACACGCTGTATCGGTGCCAGAGTCGATGTTAGGGTTCGTTCAAGGTCATTGGAATGGCACCATTTGATAGATCGCATACGAGTTCCTATTCGCCTTCCATAGTAACTATGGCGATATCTTGTATCGTTTGCGAGATATAGCGACTTATTGTTAGAAAATCGCGAAATTTTTATACCCCACCTGTATTTAGCGCCCCCGCAGGGGGTGACCCCGTCGGAAATTCGTGAAGATGTTTGATGCTGGTAAAACTATAATGATGGGCTACCGTACGGTGAAAAAAACTGTCACGATACGTTAAGCCATTTTCATATGATACCGGAACGTAACGGACGGACGGACAGACGAACGGACAGATTTGCTATATCAATATCGCGCGTCGCGCGATAAAAAGCACGTAGCCTATGCGTCAGTCGTGTAATGTTGTCGCGCATCGATAACTCTGCGTCGATCAGAACACCAAGATTCCGGACTATAGTGACTGGTTTGACAACGCTCTGGTCTACTTTGATGTTCAGTTCGTCTGCAGACAATTTTCGCGAGTTCGCCGCTGAGCCAAACCAGAGGATTACAGTCTTATCCGCGTTTAACTGGAGTCGTTTTGCTGCACACCAGGTACAGACCGTAGGTACTAGGGAATGGGGCAATAATCGTGGCTTGTACAAAGTTGGCTACCGGCAAGATTGAGCTCGTACGAAGACGTGCAGCCAGATACGTATTGCATCGTTATCACAAATTCACAATACTTCTATTGTGACAGACATTCTGAATACGTTACAATGGACATCGTTGGAGGAACGCAGGAAACGCCAGAGACTGGTTTTATGCTGTATAAAATCGTGGCCAAGTGGCATCATGGCCAAGTGGCAGTTAACATCTCAGACTATTTGAACCGAGTAACTTGAATTTCTAGGCACTCACGTGAAATGGCATAGCAAGTGCCCAGTGCGTCTGCCACACGTAGGACACGCTGTACCGGTGCTATACTGGCGACGATCAATGTCACACCGCTGCACATTGGTTGTCAGACGATCAACCCGGTTGACAAGGTGCGTGACCTTGGCGTCACCATTGACGATGAACTGACCATGGACGCATGTCGCAAACGTCGTCCCCAGCTGTTTTTACCAGCTTCGACAACTACGCAACGTCCGGCGATCCCTGACAATCGACGCCCGGCACACCCTGGTCAGCGCCTTCATATAGCCAGTCGAGTTGACTATTGTAATGCCGTCTTGTACGGTGTCTCTGTCAAGAGTCAAGCTGTGGAATAACCAGCCAGTGAATTTATTTTTCAACCCCGAATACCGTGATTGAAAAAACTATTCCGGGATTTCATAGTAGCCTTAACGATTGCAGCGATCGGAATCGGCTGCGGGATGATCGCACTATTCACCGTTTACTGTATTTACAGCTTGTCAATCCGTTGATTACTTACTGGCGACGGTCGACTTTGTAAACAACGGATTTTTACTTGCGGTTTTTATTTAATGTTTACAAAAGTTCACTCAATACGTAAATTAGATTTATTAAAGTACACGAACGTTAGTTTATGCACACGATTTTCTGATCTGCTGACAGTGGTGATGGTGATTATCAAATGTTTCATGATAAAATGCTGATTTATTTGCTGTAAAAATGGCAAGTAGTGCAGTCTTGGTGCAATACGTGGTAGTGCGAAGTGACTTGCTTCACGTGTTAAAGTGGCCGTTCGGAGCTGTGATCACTCAAGCTTGTCATGCCTCATCTGCTGTACTTCATCGGTTTTACACAGACCTCGACACACAGGCGTACATGTCCGATGTTGATCGAATGCATAAAGTTGTGTTACAGGTAATATAACTTTTTCATTTTTAATGAGAAATACTGCCACACGCACGTCGACGTCCGGTGCCAGATAGATGTAATATGTATAAACATTATGTTAATGTTATTCATTTACGTCGTCAAAAAGTTTGATGACAAAGTGGACGAAGGTGTAGCACAGTAGCATGCTATTTTTGCAGGTTAAGCCGCATGTCATGCTGGCCATTGGGGCAATATGTTTTGTTCTGTAATTCAAGTGAACACACCTGGAGCTTTCATGAATGCCCTTCAACCTACTCGACTGTGACCACCCCGGTGCAACCCAGTGCCAGAGTCTTCAATATTGTAGTTGGCACTTAACCGCAAGAAGAAGTGACTTTCGACGCCTGTTTTGTGTGCAGATTGGTGACGAGAACGGATTACGTCGGCTCGCTGAAGTATTGACAGTGAACGGTGTTGATCACAAGTTGTGGATTGAGCAGCCAGAGAACATAGCTACATGTCTTGCCACGAAGCCTTATCCAAAACAAGAAATTCAACAACATTTTGCTGCATTGAAGTTGTTTAAATGACTGATCCACCAAGGCAGGCATAGCACAGTATTGTTGTTATAAAATTCATACATAAGTACACAAAATAAAGTAAAATAGAAGTAATGGCTGATATAATTAAATGTTAACTTAAACCTAGGGAAGTTGGCTTCAGGCATTTAGATTATCTGTGTAAAACTTATATGTTAATTGTTAATTAAACTATTTATTTTTGCTACAGCACCACATTTTGACTTAGATCCATAAGCTTATTGATATCTCAGCTTGCTTATGAAAAATATGGCTTAAGTGCTGCTAAGTCGGATTTTTTGGATGCCGATGGCTTAACATATTTGTGGCCGGCTAGCCAGCTTATTTTCGGCTTAACTCGGAAGTCAGTGCTGCATGCGCACAATGCCGAAAGTGATGCGCTTCCTGCGCATGTCACAAGGCCGTAACTAGGATTTTTTTCGGGGGTGTCACGTTGAGCTTAAGCGCCGTAGGATAATTATCCGAGGGGGCTGGGGTCTAGGGAGGGGGTGTCCCCTCCCCAGAAAATTTATACATTTTTTATTTCAAAATGGTGAGTTTTTGTGCATGCCTAATCTAACATAAACTGACACTGTAGATAATTTAAAAATACACCAGTGTTGAGCAACTGCAACCGGAAAATGTTTTGCTGAACAAATAAACAAATTTGGCTAACAAAAAAATGCAAATAATTTCGGGGTGTTTTAACACACAAAACACCCCCTTAGTTACGGCCTTGGCATGTCAATGTTGTCAGTAGGCCTATATGTGACTGTATTACTGTGAGTGTGAAATAGTGCTATATAGTGTTGTACTCGTCATTTCTGACATCACTGTACTGTCATCTCTGCAGATCTGATGTCCTTTTAGTGAACTGAAATGTGATTTACCTTGTGATTTACCTTGTGCAGCCTCACTGGCAGGTATCCAACCAGTAAGGCCTAGGGCTCAGCGGACTAGTCCATGAAAAAGCCCATCCGGTTGTCCCTGATATATATTAACCT
>Ga0209149_1001948_pt1 | contig 11137 bp, 6 predicted proteins | sample WorMetTyACAVOLI2_FD_187423 | JGI IMG/M metagenome (GOLD analysis project Ga0209149, IMG submission 187423) | Marine gutless worms symbiont microbial communities from Max Planck institute for Marine Microbiology, Germany - Olavius algarvensis... ...
CCCCCTAACTGGGGCGTCGAATGCAAGGGGGGTATGAAAAAATGACTATTTTCGACTAATATCTCGCTTTATCTCCGAAATGATGCAAGATAGAGCCATAGTTACTATGAAAGGGGAATAAGAAACCGCACCCAAGCTTTCAAATGGTACCAGTTTTAATAACCTTAAGTGACCTCTAACTCAGATTTCAAGGTCACGATATTATGCAACACCAAATAACTCAAAAACGGCACAAGATAGAGCTATATTTACAATGGCAGACTAATAGAAAGTCGTATATGGTCTATCGAACGGCGCCATTTTCAATGACCTTAAACAACCCCTACACCCAATTTCAAGGTCACGCTATTTTTTGACGCTGAATATCTCAGAAACGGTACGAGATACCGACATAGTTTCAATCGAATACTAATAGGGACTTACATACGCCCTACTCAACAGTGTCATTTCAAATGGCCTTGAGTGAACTTGAGTGACTTAACAAAATATGCGATGACACGAAGCATCGCGCGGCCTCTATGCGACAGCTGAGCTACTTGTAAACTGAAAGCGATGACAGGCGACTGAACGCTGTATAGTGCGACCCAAATGCGGGAATGCTAGTAAACACTACAGCTGGTGATTGGTGAAATGATGGTCCGTAATGTAACCACACTCACTGCTGTCTACCTCTTTTAATGACCAACCGCATACAGATCCGCTTTCTGTATTCACTTCTGTGAGGCTGTGACCTGTGGCTGTACTGAAAAATAAACGTTAGTATAGCGTAAAGGGAAAATACTACCATGATGATGATGACGATGACGATGATGACGATGTGCATGACGATCTAGAATATTAATCGATAAAATTAATCAATTAATAATAATAATATTTAATATTAATATTGACATTAATTCGTGTACCAATTACTGTAGTGCCGTAAAGTCGTAACCTTAGAGCCGCTGGTGGCAGGGCGTGTTAGTGGCAATCAAAAGCTATATAAAACAGAATTGTTTTCGAGAGAAGATTTGATGACTGTCTATACGTCTAACTAAGTCTACGACGGCGGTAACCACGACATCTGTATGGGCGAATGGCTGCAACAGAAGCGGAGTAGTCGACTTGCATTCTACTATTTACGCGAAAAGTACGTGATTGGTTGTAACGTCAAAGATTGCAGTTGCAGCAGCGATAAAATACTCACTTCTGCAGGTTGCTCGGACCACCCAGGACGAATCGACGGCGACAAAAAAATGAACGGCGACGGTGGCGCCGCGTCGTGAATGTCACCGACGTCGTTGAACGTCGTCGCGCCACCTCGCGGTATTGTCGACATGTGCTCGTACTGGCCTAGGTCGTCGCGAGCCTGGTTGACAGCAACAGAATCAAGTGGTGAAGAAGAAAAGATTTCGCGTAGCAAACGTTGGTCCATTGCATACAGCCCATCTCACTGTAGCACCTTAAGCCGGCGACAGTTATAACTAGTTTAGTTAGCATATAACGACCAAACATAGGCCACACAACTACGCCAACTAGAAAACTATAAAACCTACTCGACTCAATTGGGTCCATAATGAATAATGCCTCTGCAAGACCTCCAATCAATCTTTGGCCTCGTGTGACCTGAATCTTTGTCCTTCTGAGCCCGCAAAGTTGACTTTTTATGCCTTTGCCAAGAGCACAGTTTGGCGTCAAAATCGGTTCAGTCGTTATCAAAATACCGTGCTCACAAGTTTGGTAACAGACGGACGGACGGACGGACGCATGAAGGAATGGACGGACAAACGGACGAACGAACGGACATGTTGAGAACATAATGCCTCCGACTGCCAGTCAGACCTGGTGAACGCTTAAAAATACAGACAGACGTCATTATTTACGGTTCAAATCAAATCAAATCTGAGAAAGTTACTATAGCGCCCCACCACCATACCTCTGGGGCGCTTAATTGTTACAGCAGATTAAAAATAGAAATACACAATAATTATTATAAAATGATATTAGGTTCCGTGCTTGAGGGGAGAAAATGAGGTATTGAAAAGGTGGGTCTTGAGCCTGGTTAGGAAAGATGAGAAAGTAGGTTGGAAAGAAAAGATGCTCGATGGATGGTGCGATAATTATTGTGTAATCTTATATAAACTCGTAATCTGCTTCATGTAGGCTTATCGTAAGGCGATGCGCATCAAAGAACGCCATATGTAACAATAAGATCGCGAGACAAAAATGTCGGAGACAAATAACACAGTGCAGGCATAAATATAGCCATTCAATATTTTGCTTCACCTTTCCGGAGAAACTGTTTACTGTTGAGGTCTTGTAATTTGTGCTGGTAGCTACAGTGGTTCACGGTTGACCGAATCAAAGAACGATAATCCATCAAGCATATGACTACTATCCACAGTGCCCTACTACATTCACGTCTGCTCTGGATGTCGATCCTGTCTATTGTTGGGCGTTTCGGCGTGAAGTTTTTTTGTTCTCGGTGACGAAATTCCAATAATCGTTCATTTTACTCATCACACACAACTTTATTCACCTTTTGAAAAGGCAGCACAATTATACGCAAAAAATGAAAGTGAAAACTTAACTAATCAGCAGCGCAAAACATTAAAACGCTACTTAGCGCAATCAACACATCGAAACGGAAGCAGAGTTCTATCCCAGAGTCTCCAGTCAATATTAACAATGTGCTGCACGTATCAGCAAATAACAGAACCAGTTGAGAAGTAGTGAAATAGCGCTTTAAATTATTATTGTTTTAAGTGGTGCCGAGCCGATTAACCCCCCCCCCCCGCACTGCAAAGCGAGTTTAATGGCACAATCGCAGAACCATTGCCGGTTTATTGCCGCGCGGTGCTATGCATAAGCGCGGCCGTCCGTGCTGTGTCCGTCTGTCTGTCCGTCTTGTTGTCTGTCACATTGTGTCAAAACGAGTAATCATGTCCTCAAATTTTTTTAACCATCAGGTAGCCACCCCTCTCTCATTTTTCATATCAAACGCTATGGCAATATTAGCATAACTGCGGCAAAAATCGCGATTTTCGACCAATATCTAGCTTTAGCATCGATAACTGGTGGACCGTCGAGTGTCGTCAACAGTTTTGACGGTGGAGTAATTTATTGCACTAACCGGCGGCATCTGTGTATTAAGCAGACCGTCGCAACGGAGCGCCACACAGCAGTAAATCTTGACGAGTACCCCAAAGAGAATAGAACAGAATTTAATTGTACATATTGGTAAATATGAAGCCGAACTAACTAATGATAAAAGACTGCGCTCGAAGTATTATACTGTTGAAGCTAACTACAGACAGACACGAAGCATCGCGCGGCTTCTTGTTCTTTCCGGAGTCACTATTGACTGCGATTGACCTAATAGGGCGACATAGGACATAATATGTTTAATTACTTGCTGGAGACTGAATGAGCCCAATGACTCTATCGTCGTGTATCAGCGAACAACAATGCGTCTCTGTGATATGAAACGACAATAGAACAAAGTCGTCATTCTGCAGCAGCGCGATACGAACCTTTTCCAACACAGCTGTGGCGACGGTTTGGTACATCTCGTACGTCGTGCGCGACAACTGCCGACGAACTTCACCGAGCTCCTGCTATGACATGCACGCCTTAGAACGACGCTCACTTGCTAATATGTACACCACAGTGTGTCCACAAAAACACAAAGCCAACTGGTTTTTGAAATAGCGTCATCAAATCGCAGCTTAACGCTCTAACTTTTGGCACAGCGATTTAACAGACAACTGCGAGTCTGCTTATGATTATGCCTTCCACCTCACCTGCGTAATGGCCATATCTGGTAAAACGTATCAGACAACTTACATTTTGGCGATAAACAAAACATTCAAACTGTAAAACCCCAAATTCAAAAATTCCCAGCACTAACTTAACACAATGAACTATGAAAACACCACAAAATGTGCTCAAAATGTCCACCGTGAGCCCTGACACAAGCAGAGAGACGGCGACGCCACCGATTGATGGCTGCAACAACAATCGAACGGTCCAGCTGTCTCCATTCGACTAACAGTCTCTGTTTCAGTTCTGCAAGACGTCATTAAAATAAAACGTCTTAGGTAAAGGTATTACACAGGCTTCGTTAGAAATGCAACTGCAGTTGTGTCCTGAGTAGACTCAGGAATAAGTCCTCCAAATTTTATAAAAAAATTTCGTCAGTCCTAAAAAGTTATTCTACAAAATTGATGGCTTAGTTTTTTGTGGACAAAGTGTATACAGGGTGGCTCAAATTAAAATACCCCACCGGACAACATCGATGAGCTCAAGAAAGTTATGCAGTTGATATGGGACCAGCTCCCACAAGACTCGATCAAGAAAGCCATATTGAGCTTCCCAAAGACTTTAGGCTTGTGTGAAAGCTGGTGATGGACACTTCGAACATACGCTAAAATGAACTACTTGTCAGATTTTGGTATTCGTAATAACAGTCAATGTTTCTTGACAATGAAAATTACAAGTTGCTCCTGATTATTACTCTATGCAGAATTGAAAATATGGCATAGAATATTTATACAGCCATAACTCTGAAAAACACTCAAATATTTTTTTTTTAAATTTCAGAACTGTAGCAGGATCTCTCCCATATAAACCAAGAAATTTGGGTATAAAAATCTTACACGGTTGTCGAGAAATTGCATTTTGTCTGGTGGGGTATTTTAATTTGAGCCATCCTGTATGTCGTCTACCATCATCTTTGTCGTCACCTGTAGCGGCGTTTGATAGTTTGCAAAGTGTGTACTACCGACTAAATGCAAGTAAGAGCGGCACAACTCGTCGTAGCTAACAATGTACCATCGTTTGATGCTAGTATTCGTAAGCTGGTGTATTCGTTGTGGCGTTTGTTGAACGTTTCTGATAATGCTCTCGTTCGAACAACATTATGTTCTGATCTGTCTGCTATTTCACCTGTTTTTAGAAAATAGCGGAACATTCTTTTTTTAGTTTTTAGCATACTGTATTTCTTAGCATTTTATTGCTCTACGTGTAAAATTTATATTTCATGGGCTACGAGTATGTTACTGAATGAAATGAAATGAAATGATATGATATGCGGCCCTCCCTCCAAGCGGTAACGACACATAGGCACAATGGACTGATGCGATGGCATGTGTATGCCAACTTCGCGTGCGTGTCGCATCGTGTTATCGCTTCGAACATTGTCATAGGATTATCTCGAAAACTACGCATTTTCGCTGCCGCTTGTATTGGACGCAATGTGCAGAATGGAATAGGAGTCATCATGGTCTTCGTTTTACGTTAATCGTATTCGCGAAGATATGCACCATAAATGGTTTTCATATTTCCGCCCCTGTGATCTTGACCTTTAATCTTGTGGCCTAGAACTTGCTGCTCTGCCAGTTACTTCTCACGCGGGTAACCTCTCCTGAAAGTTTGAACGTTGTATGGTGTTCAAATTCGAGTAAACGGTTGTCACGGAACAGACAGACGGAAAGACCGACGAAGTTGATGTAACGCGAAATGCGACCTCTTAGGGGAGGGCCGCATAACAAAAATATCGCCACTGCGAAAAGAAGCTGGCGCGCTTCTTGCTCAACGTTGGCGTCACTCCACAGATGTTGTCAACGCAACCGACGATGATTGTGATCAACAGGTTCCGACGGTCGCACTCCGTTGACAACAGCAGCTGCGGTCTGACGCTAAGTCGAATAGAAGGCCGTATTAGGCCTAATATTTGAAAATATTTTATTTGAAACCACACTATCTTTCTAGGCGGCGTCTGCGGAAAGATCTCAATGTTGCAACAGAATCATCAGTGCCAACTTCTATACAGTGTTCCAAAGTAACTGGGTCCATCTTGCTTCGTTTTCGATGAGAAAAGAATGGAAACCGGAGCGACAGTTTTAATCAGGGCTCCTGTGAGCCTTTATTCCTCTGAGCCGTTTCACTCGGTCTGCACTATGTACAGTGTACGCCTACACTGATGACACGACACCGGCGCAATCTTTTTATATTCTGTAGTCACCGCACAACCAGCAGCAGCAGCAACAACAACAGCAACATGGTCAGTAGCACGATCAATAGCAGTAACAAGACTGTGCTCAGAGAACGCAAATCTCCGATAACGCCAAAATTTCAACCGAAGTGATCCGGAATTCGAATCCGGATTCCCGAATTAATCCGGACACGGATCCGGATGTCTGCCAAATCTCTCAAAATATTGTGGATTCATTATCTTGTCAGTCTCTACTGCATATAATTATAAAACCTTCTAATTAGGCCTACCGGCGAGAATAGCAGACCTTGAGTGTGGCCGGTAGGACGGTGTTATGATAGTGTCGATGAATGGCGTTCGCGGCACACAGCTGCAGCACGTAGTCGTTGTGAGCCGCGTGGTAGGTGGCCGTCAGACGTGCTGCCGCGTCTCGAACAGCAGTTGGACCACACGCGTCGAACGCCTGTAGCTGCGCCTCGCACTTCTGACGACGTTACACAATTGACAGGCAGAGAAACTTAAAGTACTTATTGGTCGAAAATCTCAACTTTCGCCGTTTTTACTCACCTCAGTCTCGTTCGAAAACCTCGCAAGGGAGTTACTCTAAGACTTAGTGTATACAAGTTGATAGCAAATAACTAGTCCCTGGATTACCAGAAGGCGAACACCGCATGGTCGTATAGCTATTAGTTTTAAGTCAAACAGACGAACAGACAGAGGGACGAACGGACACGCCGCCTATGCTTGTGTTCCGCTGCACCTGGCAATGTCCTTCTGCAATTCGTCCAAAAACCATCACTTTTCCGTAGACTATGAGTCTTTAAAGAAGTCCATCTGGTGATTAAAACGAACTCCATCTGGTGATTTCTTCTTTTCTCGAGACGGCAAAGGAGTTCACTGATGACACAGAAATATCTTCCTCAGACAAACTGTTCCAGCGATTTATGACCCGTTGAGAAAGAACTGTAGTCGAGTGTTGCAGCGGCAATGATTCTTTATCAATTTCCAGCTGTGACCTCTTGTCATTATCCTGTCTTCGGCTCTGTGAAAGAAGACTGTCCAAGAAGTTGAAGTGAAACCTTTAACCATTTTAAAGATCTCGATCAAGTCTGCTCTGATGCGGCGTTCTTCTAAGGACCATAGACCTAGCTGATTAAGTCTTTCTTCATACGGCAGACCCTTGAGATGTGGGAACAGATGCGTAAAGCGACAATGTACCCTTTCTAACAGTAACTTGTCTTTCTTGTAGACTTTTTTTCGCATTTTTCACACTCAAATCGGTTTTCAGTTATTTTTCAGGACCATATTTTAGGGATCAACCCATGAAACGTCCTCCTCAAAAATTTTAAACTTGATTTTGGTATATCAGTGCAAGACAGGCCAAAAATGCATCGACTGCAACGTAAATTTCCCCCAAAAAATCGCTATTAAAGCTTTGGGTATGCTTTGGGTATGCCGCTAATGAAAGTGTTTGGCAACTTGCACTGATTGTGTTAGAAGGGACTGCAAAGGGTAAACGATATCAAAGGATGCCTATAAAAAAACAATAAATAGATAACATGAAGCAGTGAACGGGAGAAGCATACCTACCTTCAATAATTATTGACGAAGACGGCAGAGGACAGAAACTCCTGGAGACGCCGCACAATGGAATGGTCAATGCCGCCAATCCTTGGAGAAAACAGTCGACCAATAAATGAATGAATATCCCGGACCCCTCTCCAGAATCCACTCCAGTCGTAAACCCCTGTTGAAATTTCTTTCTGCGCGCGGTCCTTACTATTCAGTTCTATTTATGCGGTAAATTAATAGGATGGCTATACTCGTCGGTGTCCCCCTCCCGGGCAGGAACCTTTCTAGGACATAACCCCCTCCGTGAAAAAAACCACCATGTTTTTGTCTTTTTTTCTACACTTTTTTACGTTTTTGTGCCTCCGCAGGCTATGCTCAGCGCAGGCTAGTATGTTTTCACTATGTCCCGTTATCCCGATGTCTGTCCCGATGTGTCCCGTGCCAACATCGGCTTTTCTTTTGCTTCGCACGAATACTGAATGCATGCGGGAAGTAATCACTACCATGAGGATGAAATTTTGGGCGAAAATGTAATAGGGATAAGGGAGTAGGATACGGCAGAAAATTCGAATCGACGTCAAACCGGTGCTGCCACGTAGCGAGTGTGGAGCACTATATGACCGCGCGTGATATTTAGTTATCCAGTTTGTGTATGTTTCCGTGGTCAAGTGACTGTTGTTAGTACAGAACAGCTAAATATTGATAACGTATTGTAAGCCAATTATAGAATTTAAACCAATGCACTGTTAACATGAAAACACTAAAAAATGTCTGAACGGGTGTAGCACATAAATACTGAGAGTTATTTCGTTGTTAACACCATGTCGTTTCATCCTTTTGAGGTCGATAAATGACTAATAACCACTAAGCTGCAATTTGATTCTGCCACCTCAATTAGTGGTGGCGCCATCTGGTGAACGCTTACGAGGTAGAGGCAGGTATGGTGTAATTTGGAAGTAAAACTGTGTGATCAATACCTGAGCGCCTTGAATGTGAGCCTACATTAAAGGCGCCATATAAAATCCACTTACCTTTAACAGTTTGCGCCATCACAAGCATATACGGCTTTGAAGTGATGTTCACTGCGGTCGGTGTGTTGTTTCATGTCGACGATTCATTAAGTTCTCCTAAACGTTTATTAAAGCCAATAAACCCGGTCCTATCATGACGGCTCAAGACAAGTGCCCAATCGACCATTTAATCTGTACGCGTTGTCGGCCAACAACGCGTACATATTGTATAGCGCGTTTTGCTAATTGCCGACGACTAGTCGTGCCCACATGCGGCTTCATCGTGCAGCGGTGAAATACGCTAAAGTTTGCTGTTAATTATAATGCGTGTGACAATGTATTTCGTAAATTTGTGTGAATTCGATGTTTATTACACTGTCTAAATGTATGCCATTGACTCAAAAGCGGTTTTGTCGTGGGAATTGGCTAGGAGATGTTTTGAAACAAAATTGGGGGTTTCTATCTGCGGGGTTGTGTCCTAGGGGGTTCTGTCCGGTGGTAGTTGTCTCTGGGGGTTCCTGTCCGTGGGACGGATACTATCCGGGGTGTTTTGTCAGTACTTCATACTCGTCAGCTTTCAACAGATCATTAATCTCGTAAAATCGTGTCGTATCGTACGAGACACTGCGTTAACCATCCAATGGGCACATTAAGACTGCACAACAACAGACCATTATACAACAATACAGTGACTGGTACACTGGCCGTTGATGGGTCGGCTGATACATTTTGTACAGCGAGGATGGGCCTGGGCGGACTGCGGCCCCGCCAGTCCCCTCCTCGCTGTACCAAATGTAACAGCGCACACATCAACGGCCAGTGTACCAACTTTAAAAACTTTAGTAACTCAGTAAAGTGCCCCTGCAATGTTACTCATGACAGTGTCACTATAATCTTCACATTTTTAATAATAGGCCCTAATAATAATAATAATAATAATAATAATAATAATAATAATAATAAAGGTAAAGAGAAGTGGATTGATTTAGCGCCGTTTTATGAGCACCTCACTTTCAATGCGCTGAGGTATGGATCACACAGTTTTACCTGCAAACAACACCATACTGCATGCCTCTACCACATCCAATTGTTGCTTACTATTCATTTGTCGATCCCGAAAGGATGAAAGTCTAAGTTGGCTGACCCATAGTGGACGCTTTACCCACATAAGTGATCGCCCGTCAGCTGTAAATCGAGCGCAGGATAAGGAAAGTTCGCCGGACCAACGTTCTACCACTGTGGCACGCAACCAACAGTACTATAATAATAAGGGTTAACAGACTGCACTACAGCTGACGAGGGCGCAGCAGCGACTGACCTTGTTGACGGCGTCTGCGACCTTTGCCGTCAACCGATGTGCGCCGTCGTGGACTTGCCTGACGGCGGCGAGCTGGGCCGTCGTGGCGGTCGCAAGCTGATCGAGCGGCCGGCGAACGCTGCTCAACAGTCGGTCGCTGAGTCGCTGGCTCGTCTGATTTCACCAATCAACACGTAAAGGTCAACCGCTAGCAATCGCTCTAGCCGTACTCACACGCACCGTACGACAACGGTACGACAACGGTACGATCTCGCTGCCAGCTATCTGCTATTTTTTACGACTCTGGTGTTATTTCTGTGTACGTCATACTCGTAGACAGCTGATAGCGCATTCGTAGAACACTAGTGCGTACCGCACTTGTGCGCAGGGATTGATGGCTCACGGACTTTCATTTCCCAGTAAATTTGTTCAATGCTTCGTGCATACGTTGGCTATTCTTAGGGCCCGTTCACACAGAGGCTACGCTGCTCCGTGCGAGAATCATAGTTGTAAAAACATCGATGTGATTATTAAAACAAAACATTTTTAAAACATGTTTTATATCCGATGTTCAAAAAATATGAAAAAGCATAAAAACATTTCCCCACTCGGCATAGATTACCGGTATTGCCGAGGTAGACATGTACTAAAATAAAACAAAACAAACACTGTTGTCGGGCGCAGGCAAAATGACTTTGTTAGTTCATTCGCTATCTAATGAAAAAATAAGTTCACAAATAAGCATTATTATATGGTTCTGTGGGCCAAGTCGGTGTGTTTTTTAATAAAAATACACAAAATAAAAAAAAAACATTAAAAACACTTTTTACAGAGAAAATAAAAAAAACAAACTACGTTCTTAACAACTATGGCGAGAACCAGTAAGTCGGTGCATTTCAATGTCACCGTTCACGCATGAGCCTTCACCGGCGCAGCGTTGCGTATCGTGTGAACAGACCCTTACAAGTAAGTGAAAATTGACCTGCTGAACCTGCACCATAACGTAGTCACCCTACTCCACTTCTGTTCCTTCGTACCATTAGTGACGACGCGATGAGTAAGTAAAGTAAAGTAAAGTAAACGTGAATTTGTATAGCGCATAGTCGTGGAGCACCACCTCTAATGCGCTACCGTTTCCCGTAAGTCGGCGCTGATCTCCGCAAGCCAATACGACAGCCAGGCATCAGCGAACACTGCAAGACCACGTGATACGGGTTGGTGCACCACGCGATATGCCTGTTTACTTCCCAGCTTTCGCTGGTACCAAATTATACTGCTTGGTGA
>Ga0209149_1001949_pt1 | contig 11135 bp, 9 predicted proteins | sample WorMetTyACAVOLI2_FD_187423 | JGI IMG/M metagenome (GOLD analysis project Ga0209149, IMG submission 187423) | Marine gutless worms symbiont microbial communities from Max Planck institute for Marine Microbiology, Germany - Olavius algarvensis... ...
GTGTTCAAATAGTTCGGTTTTTAAAATACGACTAAAAGTGCTAAACCGTTCGGCACTACGATAATTGTATGTGAGTGAGTTCCAGACGGAGGGAGCGCTAACGCTGAAAGCTTTCGCCGACATCGTCAGCGCCATCCGTGGAACAACCAGTAACAGTTTATCTATCGCGTAAAGCCCCCGCTTTGTGCAGGAGCTTAATAATGTCTCATAAATAGCGAATGGCAAAATGTGCCGGCTGCGACCGACGTTTACATACTGGATCAGTGGCGGATCCAGAATTTTGAAGGGGGGATTGTCGAGCGCCGCAGGCACGACGATCACGGCGCCGCAGGGGGTAAGGTATGGGAAGGGGGTGTAGGTCTGGGGATGGGGCTGTGCCCTGTCTCTAGAAAATTTTCGAACTTTTTGGTTCATTCTTAGATGTTTTAAAAATATATCTTTGCGTGCCATTTTTGTGCCCTAAGGCCTCAGTATAGGCCGACTGGCTTACTGGCATCTCACTGCACTACTATCAACTACATCTACAACTCTGCTTGCCCCGCTAGCTGGTTTATTGAGGTGAAAGTGCATGTCTTGTGACTTGTGTGGTCAGAAAAAAAATTTGGCGCCAAGGGAGGGGGTCGGCCGCCAGTCCGCCAGTGGCTGGATCGGCCACTGTACTGGATGATTTCTTCTAGTTTGTCACGTGGTTTCGGCTGCGAGCGCAATGTTGAGCGTGTGTATCGCTCCGTCGCTCCTGAGCAACAGTACTGAGTGTCGTCCGACGTGTCACCGCTCAGTATGTAGGCTGGCGAATGAATTATAAAAAGAACGAATGTTGTTGGCGTGATGGATAGTCTGAAACTCGTGCATGAGCAGTCACATTGTTGTCGCTCTAGTTGGCATTAGTAAGTACCTATCGATGAGGCAGAGTTAGTGCAGTCGAGTGGTGGCCAATGCACTGCACAGACCTCTGACAGTGTCTGCTACTGCTGTCGCCAAGTCCAATGTCTGCAGTCGAGACACGTCGGAATGCTACAGCCGTCAGATCGGTCTATTGTTCTTCAAGCATCAGACTTTATCCTCGCAGCCTGTCGTTCTTGCTTTAACCCTTTAGAGTGCAAAGGCAATTATAGTGCCAATCGAATAATATGAAGTTGGTACGTGGCCGTTGATGGGTGGGCTGTTAGCCTGTTACGTTTGGTACAGCGAGCCCGCCCAACCAGACCCCTCCGTCGTTGCACGGACGATTGCCCGTTCCAGCTTTTGGCCGTCGACTTCTATCGTAGTTACTACGCGGTCACTCATTATCATTGAAATACTTTAGCTGGGTACAGCTGACGATCTCATACGATCTGAAAAATATGCCTGGTTTCCATCATTACGTATCGCAATGCACCGTACCGCACCGCAATTCCGCCGGCACGCCGCCGGCACTTGCGGCAAATTCAACACGGTAACTAGTTGCTTGCCACAAGCTCTTGCGTTGCTGACTTTTTCACGAACGGAAAACGCTTGCGGCAGAGTTGGACGTGGGTCTAATTTTCTTGACCCAACCCAACCCGAAATGACTTTTCAACTCAGATGCCAGCACGAGCCATTACCTTTTGCCCAAACGACACGTACTTAATGTTGGAATAAATAATTAAACGGAGGTAATAAATGGCAATATAACAACTTCTTATCATTATGAATTACAGTCGTCGAATAATCGGATTTATTAGACATTTTTTGACACAGGACTGGACCCGACCCAACCAGACCCACCCAAGACGGAGAATTTTGTGACCCAACCCGACCCATGGATGGACCCGATCCATGCCCAACTCTGGCTTGCGGTGCGTTGCGTTGCGTTACGGTTACGGAATCTTGACGCGATGATGGAAACCGCGCAATAATCGGCAAAATCGATGATGAATGTTGTGCGACGAGAATGTGCCACGAGTCTCCGAGTTGTTTTATCGCGGTCGATGACTTTTGCACGCGTCAGTTGCACGTTTTTACGTTGTTCTGTTCACGTGGCAGACTTTCAGTTAGTGGACTATGCACACGCAGTCGTCTTGTCTTGTGGACAACACGTCACTAAAGGGGTGTTTATAGCGACACAACCCAACTCAACTCAACTGACCCAGTTGAACAGCGTACAGCCAAGTCAGTCGTATTTTTGTTTATGACGTCATGACTTACAAACTGAGTCAACATTCATTGATAGGTGACAGTTGTTCACGCTGTGAACGTGTCGACAACTCGACGTCGAGTTGAGTTGAGTCGAGTTGTGTCGCTATAAACACCCCTTAACGTGTACAATGTTTGGGTCATTTAAACAAAAAGCCCAGCTGTCGCTGAGAGACCGCGCGATGCTTCATTTTATTGGAATATTTCGCTAAGTCACTCAAGGCCATTTGAAATGACACATTGAGTAATAATAATAATAATAATAATAATTATAACCAAGACAATGTTTATGGTGCTGTCATCATGGCACAGCCATTGAGAGAGTTCACCCGGTTCATTTGATGAATGTAGAATGGCGCCAAGCGGCCGCCGACCCAAGACCAAGCCAGACGACTTAGGCTGTGAGTCCGCCTGTACAGGCTGACAGAAACTACACCCACCATCGCCATTTATTATTATTACTCAGCCCGAAAGCTGATACTCATTTTACCGTCCCACAGAGGGCTTGAAATATGGGTTAGGGGTCCTTCTTGGTCATGGCGCCATTCGATGAATCACTTATGACTTACTATCAGTTTGCCATTGTAACTCTAGTTCTGTCTTGTATATCAGTTCCGAGATAAAGCGATACATTTGTCGAAAATCGCGATTTTTTCATACCCTCTGCAATCGACGCCCCCGTTAGGGGGTCACCATAGGAGTACTATCACACCGTTTGGTGTACAAAACCTAGAATGGTATGACTACCCGACGGTGAAAAAGGTTCGAGGATATGTTTAGCCGTTTCGACAGGATACCGGCGTATGACGGAGAGACAGACAGATGGACACACATCTTTCGACAGCATGGTCCGCGCTATGCAGCATCGCGCGGTAATAAACGGACTTGTTGCTGCTCTTTCATCAGAGTTCGCACTTCGTCACTGTTTTATTAACCGAACGTAACTACGTTATGTTCGGCTAATGGCACGGCAACGGTGTCTGTCGTCTATGACGTTGGTGCACCCTACTCAGACGGTTAAACTTTTCGGCAATATTTTACAGTTTACACGATTTTGTACATTAGGCATCTGGGGAGGACCATGCAAACTTTCACGAAGATCGGCCTAAGGGAACCCCTCCGCCAGGTGCGTTAAATACAAGAGGAATAGGCGAAACAGGCCAATCTGGGCGTTTCTTGGCTAATCTCGTAAACGGTGCTATTACGTGTATACCAATCAACAATAACGAATAGGAAACATGCGAAACGAATTCAATGGGATAACTTTCTGCATCCATTATGCAGATTACAGTGGAAGTTGAATTTTTGTTCTGATAAGATTCCCACGCAGAACGGTAATACAAGCGAAGAGCTGTGTATTGGCTGCTGATTCTTGAACTTTTTGCAATTGCTACCTACCGACCGCCACACATTGCAGCCACGTACCGCGGCAACGACCTACCGCTGCGTTCGATTGCGGTATTCTGGAATTTCAGTATTTTCCGTTATCTCGCGTTGGCTGTAGGCGACGAGGTATCGTTTGCGGTCGAATGTGTTTGTTTCGGTGACTGTTGCGACGTTACGGTGTTACGACGTCCGTATATAAAGCTACCGTTACAACATTACGACAAAACAGTTGCAGCTGTGTGCAGGGTGACCACTCACCTGGAAAACCTGGAAAACATGGAATAGTCAGGGAATTGGATAGTGGTAAGGGAAAAGTCAGGGAAAATGGAAAAAGTCAGGGAAAAGTCAGGGAAAGTTAAAAATCACCATCTTGCAGCTGCGCGAGAGAAAGATATTACCGCGTTTTTAAGATATTAAAGCAGGCATTCCAGTATGTAAAATCATGATCATAACTATAGTGGTGAAGACGGCATGAAAATGCCGCATGTATGTAGGATCTGGGGTTTGTAATTTATGTGAAAGAACTGACTGCCGTTGAAAGACCCTATCGATGAAATGTTGCCAGCCGCACTGGAAAAGTCAGGGAAAGTCAGGGAATTTGATTTGGTATGGAGAGTGGTCACCCTGTGTGTGGTACCAGGCACAGCGAACCTTGTTGATCGCCTGGCACAGCGGTAGAACGCTGGTCTTTGACCGGCGAACTTTCCATGTCCTGCGCTCCACCTACAGCGAACAGGTGACCTCTTATGTGTGTGAGTAAACCGTCCGCTATAGGTTAGCCAACCAGTCCAACTCAGCCTTTCATCCTTTCGGGGTCAACAAGTGAGTAGTAAGTGCAATTGGCGCCGTCCGGTGAACGCTTACGTGGTAGAGGCAGGCCCGGTGTTGTTTGCAGCCTGTAAAGCTGTGTGATTCATGCCTGAGCGCCTTGAGTGTGAGGTACTACAAAAAGAGGGCTGTATAAATCCACGTTATCCTTACCTTTAGCCTTCAGAATAGACGGGCAAGGGCTCTAGGATCATTCGCAAGCGTCAGCAGCCTGCAAAGGGGCGCGGTGCCAGGTTTGCTGTGATTGGCATGACTTGCTCGAGTGTGTCGTGCATCCCATTCTATTGCCAGTCGATATATTGCATACTGTCGTTGTGGGTCGAGTCCAAAGTAAAGGCTCCTCTGAAGTGCAAAAGCGATACAGCAGTGTTGCATCGACGGTTGAAATAGTCTACGTATTAATAAACGCTGCATTTTGTTCACGTTTATATTGTGATACTCTTTACTCTTATGTGTGTACAGGATGCTTATCGATCGCTGTTCAAGTATCGGCGGATGGTGAAGACCCAGGTCATTATCATTTTATGCGTTTATTGTGTAGCAGCAATATGCAGGTTTAACAGAAATGACTCACCATGCAGACTCAAGTAACTATTGCGTTTCAAGTGCTTTATTGCCATTCCTTTTTATGCAACACTTGCAAGTGAAGTCACTTTCTCGTCGCTCATGTCTGTAAAATGCCTAAACCAATTTGCATGAGTTTTCTTAAGTAAAGCGCATGGATCGTACACGTTCTTGAGAAAAATGGGCTTCTGAAAACGTCGACAGAGAAAGGCTGCCAGGAAAGACAAACCCTGCTCGACCACGAACGAAAAGGAATGATGAGAGATATTATTGATGAGGAAGGATATGAGAAAATTAAAACGACATTGATCGGATTGGGCAAAGTTTATACGTAAGAGAGCCTGCGCCATCTGCTCAAAGCAGATCATCTAAAGAAGAAGAAAGGAGAAGAAAAGTTACTGATTTATTTTTTTTTCGGTCAGCCAAAAATCATACAAATCAATTAGAGCTTTTTAAGACAAAGTGACCTCACTTTTTGGTCCACCTTGTATAACAAGAACTAATCAGTAGATTAGATAGCCGAACGTTACGCCCCGTCAACGTACTGTGCATCTTAGTAAGTAAGTAAGTAAGTAAGTAAACAGTAGATTTATATAGCGTATCGTCGTGAAACCTCTAATGCGCTTAGTCTTTAGTATCTTGTACCGTTTACGAAATAAAGTGAGATATTGGTCGAAAAATGCCAATTTTTCATACCCCCTGGTAAACTTGCGCGATCCCTTAGAACCCCTTCGAACTTTTGCCCAAAATTTTATCACAGACTGTCCGAGTCCCTGAGCTAATAGGCGGTGCAAAATATTGCCAAAAAGTTCAAGTCCTTGCCTAGGGTGCAACAACGTTACAGACAGACGACAGACGGACGGCTCATGCCATAAGCCGAACCTAACGTAGTAACATTCGCCTAAAAATGTTACATATTATTCCGCGATGAATGATGGTGACAGTGAAATTCTCTTTATACTCTTTTGGACTGGAAAACGATTATGGATTGATTAAAGCCCAATGCACAGCGGACAAGAACTTAGCTATCGCAAACAGATCGCGCGTCAGCTGCGCACACAATACGTCCAGGGCATTCATAGGCCTAAATGTTACACCGTGACCTTGAAATCTAGGTTAAGGGTCACTCAAGGTCACGGGAAACGGAATCATTGGACAGATCATACACAACTTACTATTAGTCGAGTTATTTGACGTTAAATATTATCATCCACATTCTGGTTGAATGTGTTGATCTTAAAGATGTACGAAATAAACACTTTGTTGCTTCTTCCATTAAAGATTTATTTGATAATATTGAAGCACATAAAATCATTGATTTTATCAAAGAAACTCGTTTTTATAAGCAACTTTAATGTTTTCATAGTAATGATTGTTATTTGTTTTTTATTTTAGCTTAATAGCCTTGATCTTACATTCCTAGGTTTTACCGTCTTATAAGTTATTTTTGTATCCTATCCATCATATAAACCTTGAATGGCACTAAATAGCCTTATTGTGCTGATGTGCCGTTAAGAAACTACACACTCACTCACTATCGTGACCTTCAAATGTGGGTTAGAGGTCACTCAAGATCATTGAAAGTGGTACCATTTGAAAGCTTGGGTACGGTTTCCTATTCGCATTTCATAGTAACTATGGCTGTATCTGCAGCCATTTTGGAGATATTCAGTGTCAAAGAATGGCCTGACTTTGAAATTTGGGTTTGTGGTCCGTCAAGGTCATTGAGAATGGCGCGGTTCGATAGACCATGTATACCTTTCTATCAGTCCGCCATTGTAACTATAGCTCTATCTTGTACCATTTGCGAGTTATTTGACGTTGAATAATACCGTGACCTTGAAATATGGCTTAGAGCTCACTCAAGGTCATTGAAACTGGTGCCATTCAAACGCTTGGGTGCGGTTTCTTATTTGCCTTCTATAGTAACTATGGCCGTATCTGTAGCCGTTTGTGAGATATTTAGCGCCAAAGAATGGTGTGACTTTGAAAACAGGGTTGGGGTTCGTTCAAGGTCATTGGAAATGGCACCATTTGATAGTTAGCATACGAGTTCCTATTCGCCTTCCATACTAACTATGACCGTATCTTTAGCCATTTCGGAGATATTCAGCGTCAAAGAATGGCGTGACCTTGAAATGTGGGTTTGGGGTTGTTCAAGGTCATTGAAAATGGCACGGTTCGATAGACCATGTATGACTTTCTATTAGTTCGCCATTGTAACTATAGCTCTATCTTGTACCGTTTGCGAAATATTTGACGTTGAATAATATCATGACTTTGAAATCGGGGTTAGAGGTCACTCAAGGTCATTGAAATTGGTGCCATTCGAAACCTTGGGTGCGGTTTCCTATTCGCCTTCTATAATAACTATGGCCGTATCTGTAGCCGTTTATGAGATATTTAGCGTCAAAGAGTGGTGTGAACTTGAAAACGGGGTCAGGATTTGTTCAAGGTCATTGGAAATGGCACCATTTGATAGATCGCATACTAGTTCCTATTCGCCTGCCATAGTAACTATGGCGATATCTTGTATCGTTTGCGAGATATAGCGACTTATTGGTAGAAAATCGCGAAATTTTTACACCCCACCAGTATTTAGCGCCCCCGCAGGGGGTGACCCCGTCGGAATTTTGTGAAAATGTTCGATGCTGTTAAAACTAGAATGATTGGGCTACCGTATGCTGAAAAAAACTGTGACGATATGTTAAGCCGTTTTCATCTGGTACCGGAACGTAACGGGCAGACGGACGGACGGACGGACAGACGGACAGACAGATTTGCTGTATCAATATCAGTATGCTGACGCGCGATAAAAACTGAACTGTACTGAACTCAACTGAACTGTTCCGTTCAGTTCAGTTTTCCGCTGTGCATTGGGCTTAATGAAGTCGATCTATGCCAATTGCAGACTCGTTGTTAATACTTCCACGTATAGCATAACAACTTTGTTATAAGATAAATTCAGTATCTTTGTGCGCCATTATGACTTCTTAATATAAACAAATAAGTGCGGCCCCAATGGCCCTTGCGCTAACCGGCCCTTCTGCTTCACCTTGTTATTATTAAAGCATCATTAAAGCATTTTCCGCCCCAGTGACCTTGATCTTTGACCTTTTGACCTCAATATTGCTACGCCAGTTACACCTCACATGGGTAACCTCTTCTCTAAGTTTGAACGTTGTATGTTATTCCGTTTTCGAGTTAACGGTGGGCGCTGGACAGACGGACAGACCGACGGGGTGTGACGCGTAATGCGGCCTTATAACGGGGCGCGTAATGATAATTACAAGATTGAGTCAACTAAAGCGGTGTTTTGTCGGCAATTATCTATAGCCACCGGTGCAGGCGAAGAGCAAGACGGCTCTGGTGATGTGGAATTGACGGAAGCTCCTCCTATCATAGACGAGGACACAACTGAATCGGAAACCGAGTCGGAAGAGGACGACGCAGACACCGAGGAAGACGAGGACGACGACGGTGATAAGAAGGAAACTGCAGCTACGACAGAGATAGGTATAGTTATAGTTACACTGTAGAACGTAAATAAGAAATCATAGCGCCATATCGATGACCTTGAGTGATCTTTGAGATCATTTTAGCTATTGCAAATCGTTCTAAATTCAATATTTCTTAGAATATATCCTATATAAATGTAAAAACCGCGGTTTGTACACGAGTTAACGGCGAATGACACATCTAAAACTGAAAAAAATACAAAAAGGTGATATTACCCACCAGCACATCGCCTAAATGTCAATGTGCTGCTGAGTAATATCATCTATTTGTAATTTTTGCAGTTTTAGATGTGTCATTCGCCGTTAACTCGTGTATAAACCGCGGTTTTTTACATTTATATTTGCAGTTTTATTACATTTCTGCAGCTTTTACGTGGTATAAGGTACATGGTACCATATAGGGTAGGCCTACATGGTACCTGGTCCGCACAATTTTTGTGGTGCTCTTGTAGACCAGCCAGCCCCTACCAAGTTTGGTACTAAACATCGAGCTAATAAAAAATACTAAAGCTGTTATTGTAACGTACTCCCCAAACCCACGTTGTGTACCAAATTTGAAGTTGTTAGCTTCAGTGGTTGCAGAAATAAGTAGGGGGTCCCAAAATTTGTGGGATACTCCTTTAGCCCTGACCCCCGCCAATTTTGGTCCTGTTGTTTCTTGGCACGCTACTCGCCAAACCCAACTTGTGTACCAAATTTTAAGTTCCTAGCTTCAATGGTTGCAGAAATAAATAGGGGGTCCCAAACTTTTTGGGATACTCCCCTAACCCAGCCCCTTGCCAATTTCGGTTCTAAAGTTGTTTTGGCAAGCAACTCCCCATACCCAAGTGGTATAAAAAATAAGTTTGTAGCGCCTGTGCGTCTGTGATGTGTGTTTCAAGCAAAAAAACTAATATTTATAATGCAAAACTTGGAAGATTTGGGGGCTAATGGGGCGTGGGGTCAAAATTCCTAGTCGAAAATGTCATATTTGGAATCGTCGACCCTGATTTGCTTATTCACTATGCAACTTTTATGGGGCTACGATGACGATTAAGGGTAGTTTACTCTTGATCACCCCCATTGTTAAGCTTTTTCGGTCGCAAAAATCTTGTCCCATTTTGGGCCAAAATTTGACGGTTTTGGGGGATAATTAGAGTTTTAACATTAAATTTAAGTTTTCTAACCCCCAAAAGGCACATCCTTGCGTGATTTCACGTCTATTGATCTATCGCGCGTAAAAATCCATCAACCGGTCTGACCTGTGCGTGAGTCTAAAAAAAGTATACAGAAAAAAGGCACAACAACGTTATATTTCACCCCTTTGTCCAGAAGCCCCCAATGGATTAATTTGTACCAAATTTGGTTTAGGGGGTCCTCTCGCGGACGTTATCAATTGTGCGGAATTTTGTGGCAATCGGCTCAAGGGTTGCGATTCTGTATAGTTGGTCAAAATCGACGAACAATGGTTACCATTTGAACTGCCTTAACCGAGTTGAAGGTCCGGGCAGTCACGTGCGCTAAACAAGTGGCAGTATATCGGAAACGGTGCAAGATAGAGTCTTGATTATTTAGAGACCACTGATATCGATGAGTGCCATTGTCCGTAAATTCCAGTGACGTTTATGTTCTGAAATGACCTTAACCATTTTTTCTGACTCCAGTATCTTGAAAAGGTCACTGGTAGTCACTGGCAGTAATGAATGCTACTGAAGTAATAATATCTCGGAAACACTACATGATAGTGACATAGGTAATGCAGAATACTAATAGGAAGTCTATCAGTTGGCACCGTTGTTGATGTCCTTGAGGGCCATTCCAACATTTTAAAGTTAAGTATTTATAAAATTACAACATATTGTAGGGGTCGCACGCGCGTTTTATCTGCAACAGATGAGCTTCTTGTTTTACTAGGTAATGCAATGATATATCTAGGCTGTGATGAAGTGGAAGGTCGTATAAAAACTTTTGCGCAGAGGATTTCTTGTCACAACAGTGACAAATTATTCAGATCGGTCTAAGTTTGCTAAGAGTTATCATAAAAATGTACTGATCCAATTTTGTTGGAACACATTGTAGTGAGAATTCTGTGTTGAAAAATGAAAAGTATAAGCATTATTGCGATTGTTTTTATTATGTACATTTTAGATGCTGCTGAGGCGACAACCACTGCAACTAGGGTAATAATTAACTTTTAGCTACATTTGTATTCGTATTTGTTTATATTTTTAAATACAATGCGTTGAGTATTTTGCATATTTTAACGACATGGAAATTTTAATACTAGCAGATTATTATCCAGCCCTCCCTCTAGGATGGCGCATTAATTATTGCATTTTGTCTGTCTGTCTGTCCTTCCATCTATCCGATGCCTACACTAACTCTAGAAAGTCCAACATTGACCGGAAGATTGTCTGTACTCACACGTAACTCGTGGACTACTTTGAGGTTAAACGGTCGAAGGTCAAGGCCGCATAACGCTCAAACAAGAAATGTGCGATAACACCTGAAATTAAGGTCGTACAAGTATTTAGTACATACAGTTTTATTTACAAATTACATATTACTATTGTTATTGTATTTTTGTTGGGAAGAAACAATGCAGTTATAACCGTAGCTCACATATTACAGTGTCCATGCTCATCCACGTTTTGCCATACCATTGAATTGTGTTGTATGAAGGACGCACAACCCCACCCCCCCCCC
>Ga0209149_1001950_pt1 | contig 11131 bp, 9 predicted proteins | sample WorMetTyACAVOLI2_FD_187423 | JGI IMG/M metagenome (GOLD analysis project Ga0209149, IMG submission 187423) | Marine gutless worms symbiont microbial communities from Max Planck institute for Marine Microbiology, Germany - Olavius algarvensis... ...
AGAAATCAAACTCTAAATAAAACCAGCAAAAAATCCGATTAACAAACACAGCTGCTGTCAAGTTAAATAGTTTGATCGTTTGAATTTGATGCTCAAAGTGTCCTCCGTTCTCTCTGACACACCCACGCAGTCGCTCCCACCACTGGTTAACAGCTCTGTCAAGGACGTTATGGTCAAATCGACGCCATTCTGCAATCAGTCGTTCTTTGAGATGGTCGATGTCACGGATCCAGCAACGGTAGACTCGCAGATCGTGGTGCATGATGCTGTCGACAGACGACTTTGTAATGCCAGTTTTTCTTGCAATCTGGCACACACTTCTGTGCGTTCCTGGCACATCTTCTTGACTTAACGCAAGATCTTCAACGAGTTCAACGTTCACGCCACAGCGTGCAGTGCGACGTCGACCACTGCCTGACTTGCGGTCTGCAGACCCGGTCGTATCAATCTTATGCAACAGACGTTTCACGGAAGCAAGTGAGAAGTTTCTTTCTGGAAATTCAGTCATTATTCTTTTATCACCATATCCATTTTCAACTCAAAGAACTTTAATTAAAACTCTATCTTCTTTTGACAACATTTTGTTTATCAACAAAATGACGTCATGCATGATGTAAGTGATGTGCATCATGCGTAGTAAGCAAGTCATGTCAGTAACTGAAATCTGTGACAACAATTTGTAAAAATTGAAAATCTGTTAAATGGTATGATGGAATAGTATGAAATTTGGCGACAATAACTTAAAGGGGAATTAAACCTTGACATAATGTCGCAGTCAGGTTATTGGTCTTATGTATCAGTTAACAATTTTCACCCTCTCGTCGTCGCTTTTTGCACATTAGTCAAGAAATTGTGAGATTTTTAAAACATTTTACGTATTTACTTAGATAGTTTAAATAGGGTTTGATTTCATTGCGATTGCATACTCTATGGTGTGGTGGGTGTGTCTGCTGAGTAGGAAGTTGCTTAAAATCGTTAAATAAAGTAAAATAACGGAGTTATATAGTTTCTTGTTCACGGCATCGATGCTCTTGGATTTCTTCACTACGAAAAGTTGATTGGTTTCGTCCTGGAATGCCTTAAACGCAGTTTGAAATGCACGAAAACCGTCAAACACCGCTCTGACCATAGACAGTAGAATATATAATTCTAGACTAACACTCCGCATCAACTCCGCAGACGAAAACGTCACGGGACAAAAAATGGCGGACACTGCGAAAGAGGGGCTGCTATTGGGCGGAGGAATATGCCACATCACAGCTACACAAGCGGAAGTAAAGAAGTTCCTGCTTGCGTACGTAATATTTTTAACGCGTTAATTTTCGGCAATATTTCGTCTGCTTGCGCGAAAGAATATTTAATTACTGCAACGTATTAATGTTAGTTGAAATTAAAGTTCGCGATCGAATAGCGGTGGCTATCTCAAGAGATTATAGGCCGCAGTGGACGCCATTTTTTAGCCCGTTTCCTGTGGTGACATAGTTCTCGCGAGATCTCGCTGGTGTGCGGCCGCACTCTGGGAGTGTGGAGTGCGAATAATCAGTCACTCTCATAATTTTATCGTCATACATCTTCCTAGTTTTAGCTTAATTGTCACTTTCACGCAAAATATTTGATTTTATTAAACATAAATCTTCATTTTAAGCCATATATTTTTTCAAGGTTGAATTCCCCTTTAAGTCTGTAAGTAACTGATGAGTTTTAGTTTGGATTGAGAATTAACGGAGCTAGTCCATTTACATAATAAGCATATAATATTGTCAGTTGAGAAATAACCATTGTGTTTCCTAATTCGTTTCTTGTCAGTTCGGCAGTGATACAGCGCGACTGTTTACAACCAGTGCCGACACAAAATATGTCTACTAAAACTACAGAAAAGTGCATTTGGTGGCATAAGCTACAGTTAGCTACTTGCTTTTGCTTTCAAATGCATGGTATTAAGAACAAGACACTCATCAGTAGATGAGATAGGCGAACATTACCGCCGAACCACGCCATCGTTGTAAAATTTTACCACCTCTGTATTCAAGTTTTCCTGTAATGTTGACCTGTCTCATCGGTGAATCGCGAGGGTGCTGGCAACCAGTGTGCAGCATGACAGGCTGAGTGTGGGTGGCCAGCAACACTCTGGCTGCCAAGTGTGCTGTATGTGACGGCCAGCCAGACTGCTACAGTGTAAATGCTGTTGCCAGGCCCACATTAATATGGGCCTGTCAACAGCATGTTTACATATTAATGCCAAAAAACAGGAAAAATGGTCGTAGGTCGATCTGGTCCATATTAAGGGAATGATGTGGTTGCTGCACCACACGAACTAGGGTTGTGCAGAAAAACTCGGTTTGTATTCAGTTTTCAAAAACGACCGAACCATCCGAAAGTTCACAAAGCCGTTACAACGGTTTTCCGCAATTTTTTGCAGCGAAGAAAAACGTATGGTAAATCTGACTTCAAGGTTACAGATTATGCACGTAGCAAGCCACTGCTGGCAGACTAGTAGTGACACCACATGCATAACGGCTGATTATGTATACTTGCACTCGGCCAACTGAAGTTGACATTTATCAATTGCTATTCCAGTTTATTTCTAAGCTGTATGCCCGAGTTGAGTGATGTAGGCAAGGCATGATGACCATTGGTCAGCACGTTGTCCATGCAGGCAAGTCCATTCCTGTGCAAATATTAAATAGTCTGCAGGGCAGGCAAGTCCATTATACAGATACTGCTGCAGGGCATCAAATGACTGGGTGGTCTTCAGCTTTTTAGTTAATGTAAAAGTAACATCTACTTTAATTTTGATATGTATAAATACTGATGACTAATTATGATTAGTCATCAGTATTTATACATATCAAAATTAAAGTAGATGTTACTTTTTGATGCCAGCATTGTCGGGTCGTTTTGTTTTATCACAGATTGCAAAAGAAGCAAAAGACTGTGTTCAAGAATGTGTATCAGAGTTTGTCAGTTTTATTACCAGCGAGTATCCTTTGCATTCGTTTCAGGCATAGACAAGTACATTTAGGTACATTACGATGCATAAAAACAAAAGCTAGACAGTACTGTGATAACGACAACTTGAAAATGCATTTAGCCAAATGCTACAATCTCTAGTTAAAGTCAAAATTTAAGAGTATCTGAGACAGTGCTGAAAACATTGCTTGCTTGGGATGCTTACTGGAAGCTTAGACAGGTAGGCTATTATCTTTGCTGTAGTCAACCAGATTGAACAGTACTCCTTGTTGCTAAAACTTGGGTCAATCAGTACATAAATCAATACAATGTTGTCAGTCAGTAGTTCCCTTTTTGTGTCAGGATTTAATGCAGAATACTGTGCATGTTATGTGTAGTGCGTAACAAGTTTATGTATTGTAATAAGTAGGTATAAGTTACTCTGATGTTTGTAAAAAATTGTTTATCTGCAGAAGCAAATCTAAACAGTAAATAGTATGTGCCAGTTGGAGCCAGTTTCCTCAACTGCATGTAGAGCCAGCGAACGATGTCATCAGGAAAAACGGAAAACTATAAATGGTGAAGACATCTTGTTTGCAATGTCGACACTTGGGTTTGACAATTTTGTGGAACCGCTAAAAATTTATCTGCAAAAATATCGTGAGGTTTGTGTTGTCTATGCTGCTTCGGTCAACTTGATAATTGATAATTGTATAATGCAAATTGTATAGCAACTAAAGCTGACAATAAATCTGATCATAAGTGTATGTGGGAGATGTGAGTACTTGCACATGGTGTTGGGTTCTGCTGCAGCTGTTGCTGTTATGTAAAAACTCTACACAACTGAAGTATGCCTGAAAATCACCTGGTCCCATGTGTGAGCTGTTGCTGTAGCGTTGCTTACCAAACAACAGTCGTGTACTGTTGATGCTCACAGCAGCATCTGTAGTTCAGTGTTGAACAGCCTGAAAGTTAATATCATCAGCCATTACTGTGTAATTACAAGAGACTGGTATAGGTCTCTTATATACCAAGTATTCGGCATCAACGAGCACACTCGTCGTGCCTGTGACGCACCTGTCAACAGTCGGTGACCGCGCGTTTCCGGTGGCCGCGGCTCGCATGTGGAACAGTCTGCCGGCTGATGTCACTTCGTCGCCATCGCTGTCGACATTCAAGAGACGGCTGAAGACAGAACTGTTTGTTTGGAGCTATCCATAGCTCCGGCCGCATCTGACACTTTGCGTTTTACTGGTTGCGCTGCTCGCACGTCCTTTCGCTTTTGTCTTTTTTGTTTTGTAAGGTGTCCCCTAGCAGTCTTGACATTATGCCACCTTAATCAGCTTCGTTCAACAATAATAATAGGTATTGAATAGACAAACTATTTCACCTGATGTCAAAAATTGTTTCACTGTATGAATGTCGTGCTTAATTTTTGCTGACATATTTTATTTACTTTCCCACATCTGAGCTACTTTTGTAATGTAAATGTCCAAGGGGATGATGCACTGCCTGTCAGCTGTTGTTAGCTAGAGGCAGGACTGCTGTCCTATTATCTGTTGTCATATCTGCTGTCGTACTATCTAGTGTTTTATTTAGCCATTTTGACTACTACGAGAAATACTTACTTATTTAACTCCAGTTTCATTTAATGGTCTCACTCGGACTGATATTCCGTTTGAAATTCTGTATGTACAAGAAGCTGAGCCGTCGCAGAGAGGACGTGCAGTGCTCCGTATTGTTGAAAACTTTCTGAGTTACGCAAGATCGTAAAAAATTACACCATTGAGTAGGGCTTATGTAAGTTATTAGTATTCTATTGTAACTGTCTTGTACCATTTCTGAGATATTAAAACTCAAATAATGGCGTGCCCTTGAAATTTATGTTAGGGGTCATTCAAGGTCATCAAAATTGGTACGAGTCAAACACCCACATGTAATTTTTTTTATATTGGTCTTCTATTGCAACTACAGTATGTCCGAGAAAAAAAACTGCAATTTCATAATAAAAAGAGTTAAATATCAAACGATTTAAAGAAAATTTGCAGGAACTAATGCTGAATTAAACTTAAGAAAGTACTGCTGTTCGAAAAATCTCAGGAAGATCTTAAGAGAAACTTAGAACAAAACTAAATTCTAACTACAAAAACTAAAGAACAGCTGAAGGCTGTCTTAAGAAGTTATAAAGGCGAAAATTTAGTGTGTACACTAAAAATGCGCCAACTTTTGCAAGCTGTAATTTCGACAAGCACAGACTAATTTTGATAATTTAGGGTAAACAGCATCAGCACACTTTCAAAAATGATATGCATATTCCATTTTTATCGCACGTAAGCATACTGATGCATGATATTGATGTAGCAAATCTGTCTGTCCGTCCGTCTGTGTCTGTAATGTTCCGGTATCAGAGGAAAACGGCTTGACATATCGTCATAGTTTTGTCACCATACGGTAGCCCAATCATTCTAGTTTTACCAGAATCAAACATCTTCACGAAATTCCGACGGGGTCACCCCCTTCGGGGAGTGCTAAATACAGGTGGGGTATAAAAATTTCGCAATTTTCTACCAATAACTTGCTATATCTCGCAAACTATACAAGATATCGCCATAGTCACTATGGAAGGCGAATAGGAACACGTATGCGATCTATCAAATAGTGCCAATTGCAGTGACCTTGAACGAACCCTAACCCTGTTTTCAAGGTCACACCACTCTTTGATGCTAAATATCTCACAAACGGCTACAGATACGGCCATAGTTACTATAGAAGGTGAATAGGAAACCGCACCCAAGCTTTTGAATGGCACCAATTTCAATGACCTTGAGTGACCGCTAAGCCAGATTTCAATTTGACGGTATTATTCAACGTCAAATAACTCGCAAATGGTACAAGATATTGCCATAGTTACTATGGAAGGTGAATATGAACTCGTATGTGATCTATCAAATGGTGCCATTTCCCATGACCCTGAATGAACCCTAACCCTGTTTTCAAGGTCACACCACTCTTTGACGCTAAATATCACAAACGGCTACAGATACGGCCATATTTACTATAGAAGGCGAATAGGAAACTGCACCCATGATTTTGAATGGCAACAGTTTCAATGACCTTCCTCTAAGCCAAATTTCCAAAAGGTCACGGTATTACTCAAAGTCAAATAACTCGCAAATGGTACAAGATAGAGCTATAATTACACTGGCGGACTAATAGAAATTGATACATGGTCTGTCGAACCGCGCCATTTTCAGTGACCTTGAACGACCCCAAACTCAGATTTCAAGGTCAGGCCATTCTTTGACGCTGAATATTTCCAAAATGGCTACAGATACGGCCATTGTTACTATGGAAGGCGAATAGGAAACCGTACCCAAGCTTTCAAATGGTACCACTTTCAATGACATTGAGTGACCTCTAACCCACATTTCAAGGTCACGATAATATTTAACTCAAATAACTCGAGTAATAGTATCGTGTATGATCTGTCCAATGGTTCCATTTCCAGTGACCTTAAGTGACGCTTAACCTAGATTTCAAGGTCACAGTGTAATATTTAGGCCTATGAATGCCCTCAACGTATTGTATGCGCAGCTGACGCGCGATCTGTTTGCAATAGCTAAGTTCTTGTATTTAACCCTTCACTTTTACTTACTTTATTTGCTTTTAAATAGCTGCAACAGATGCATGTCGTATGGCCGTAGCAGTTGCAGAAATTTTTGTTATCACACTGCTTTGTTGAATTTTAGTCGGCAAAAGGTGAAAAGTCAACACTGAACACAAATCAGACTGAAGGTGCTGACGATGAGCTGAATGCAGACGATACATTTGGTATGTATGTAAACATTCGTTTGCGTGATCGTGTTTGAAAATGACATGGCTACAGTTTCTTAACATATCATGTTATAATGTTCGGAAATAATGAATTGATGTTTTAGCCTGAGAACACAAGTTTTTAACAGTCATGTTTAGTTATTTTTAGTTGTAATGGGAAAATTACTTCATTACAAGTAGGGCTGTCGAATTAGTGCGTTAACGAACATGTTCAGGAGTTAATCACAATTTTAGAAAAAAATTTAGTGCTATTGAAAAATTAACGCCAAACAGTTGTCGTCATTTGTGGCATATAGAGACTGTGACTTTGTATGTGGAATGTTGACTTGCAATTCTTGGCTTTTCGAATTTAAAAAAATTTTTTGTTGCATTCATACTCTGTAACTTTCACTAGCTGGCTATTCTGTTGTTCTGTCTGTCATTCTTATTATCACATACAATGATGTGATGTCAGCAAAAACTCCAGCAAATTTCAGTAACACCAGTACACTTGTATGCAACGAGGTCCCCATTGCGGTTAATGGTTGAAGCTGCTTCACTGATAGATAGAATAATGGTGACGGCGAGAACACTAAGTACTGTAAGTAGTAACTTGTTTGTACTAACTAGCACATTGCAGTGACCACATACACAGAATTAAAGTCATAACACAAAACTTGAATGAATTTGTGAATTCACTGAATTATAATCTGTAATCAAAACAGTTGAATTTTATCATTTTATTTCATTTATCAGATTTTAAAATTATCCTTTTTATGAAATTTCCTTTTTGCATGTGTTACTCTTACAGTATTTTGTAAACTTTTACCTGGATTGACAGGTTACAGTTAGTCATATAAACGTTTTGTTGTAACTTTACAGTTTGCACTGACAGGATATGTTCAGTTGATGCTTCGTTACCCACAGCCCCTGCTATTACTGGTGAGCGGGTACTGAACTGTAGCACAGTCTCACATTGCAGGTCTGAACTGCAGCAAGAATGAGGCTTGTGACCAAATCAGTTGTGCTGCTGCAACACATGTACACCATGTCCCAAAAATGAGACTTGCATAATCTTGAATATCTTCTACAGTTGTAAGTCTATCGCAATTAAATTTAGCGTGTGATATCCCGATGGCCTTAGCTACTAAACGCATACATAATCTGCCACCTCACCTTACTTATGTTTCCACACTACCTGACATTACACAAAAACCGAAACACGACAATGACGAGCTGAAGCAGAGGCTTATTAACACTGTGGACTGTATTCCTTACGGCATCATTGACAAAGTCATTGACCAGTGGCAGACATGGCTCCTTGCATGTTTAAAGGCAAAGGAACATCACTTCAAACACCAGTCTGATCTGGCCACACAGCTGGCTCTTTTTCAGACACACCAAAACTGGTTCTTGTCAGAGCCACTCACAATATTGAGAGAAAGACAACATAACTTCAATTTTTATGTAATGTCAGGTAGGTAGAAACATAACTAAGGTGAGGTGGCAAATTATGTATACGTTTAATAGCTAAGGCCGTCGGAATATCACATGCTAAATTTCATTACAGTAGGTGTATATACAGTGCCAGAGGTAGGTAGGTTCATGTGCTGTGCCAGGCAATGGAGATTTTCTTGTCAACTTACTGTTTTGTAGCAACTCTTGGTACGAGCATTATATCTCCAGACCAGCAAGTCATTTACACTACATACACCACTCAGGTTTGTCTCATTGGCAGTGAGTGACATTTTGTAGTGTGATCACTAATTACCGGCAGGCCTGCACGAAGCGCAGCCATGCCGGTATTGTTTTTACTCAATGGTCCAAAAATGTTTTTTTTGGCCCGCAGGGGCGACACATTGCCCCCATAATCGTGAAATTTGGCACGAGGGAGCGGACCACAGGTCCGCATCCCTATACCGAATTTCACGTTTATGGGGGTAAAAATGGGAATACACCCCTCAAAACTGTCAAAATTTCGAATTGTTGCCAATAAATTTGTCCCTCAGGGGCGACTCGTTTGCAGTATTTTTACGAAATTCTCATCATTTGTATGCGTCTACAGGTAGCTTTTAAGTTTTTAATTTGGTCGCTTTCGGGGTCAAACAACCAAGTTATAAACATTTTCCCGTGGTGGGGGCATTTTCCCGCAAATTTTCAATCGCCCCTAGTGGCGAAACTGCTGATCGCATCAAAAAAAGTTAGGGGGTGCAAAAATGGGACGGACCTCCTTTATCACCATGCCAAGTATGGTGGGATCGTAGGTCGCGCGCCGGCTGTAGACGAAAAAGTGTCAGGTTTTTACCGGCAGGCCTGCGCGTACTCGTAGCGCAACCATGCCGGTATTGTTTTTACTCAGTGGTCCAAAAATAGGTTTTTCGTCCCACAGGGGTGACACGTTGCCCGGATAAACGTGAAATTTGGCACGGGAGAGCGGACCAAACGTCCGCTCCCCCGTGCCAAATTTCACGTTTATCGGGGCAGAAATGTGGGAATACAGCCCTAAAACTCAAAATTTCGAATTTTGGCCATAAATTTTCCGCTCAAGGGACACGGAAACGCCATGAAGCAGTGTAATTTTCAAAACAATTATGGTACCATTGCATAGAGGAAGGTTTCTAGTTGTGCACCTATATTCAAATTTCTCTATGGACCCCTGGATTTTTTCTTAGGGGCAAATTTATACAAAAAAATGCTATTTTTGGCAGCCGTAAGGCCACATTTTTAAAGCCACAATGGTGAAAATTGGCATGACCGTGGGGACCTGAGAGACCCTCCCCCACGCCAAATTTTGTAAAAATTGCTTAAGGGGATATACCCCTTTTGGCCAAATATATACCAAAAATTACCAATTTTTGTGATTTTGGGGGCTCTAAGCCCACATTTTTAAAGCCACAGCAAAAAAAATTGGCATGAGGGTGCAATCCTGGGAGACCCTCCCTCATGCCAAATGTGGTAAAAATCAGTTAAGGGGACATACCCCTTTTGGGCAAATTGTTACCAAAAAAGTAATGATTTTGGGGGCGATATTTTTAAAGCCAAAAGGGTTAAATTTGGCGCTAGGGTGTGGACCTGTGACTCCCTCCCTCATGCAAAATTTCGTAAAAATCGCTTAAGGGGAGTGTCCCCTTAAGGGGTAAATTTTCCGCCAAAATTCGAAATTTTCGCGTTTTTGAGCTGTTTAAGTCCAAATATATACCAGACATATCTATGCCCACAATGTTGAAATTTTGCTTAACAGAGCGGACCTATAGTAATCCCACAACAACACAAAATTTCGTCAGAATCGCTCAAGGGGCCTGTCGATATTGCATTGCCCCGCTGAGGTGATGCATATTGATTTCTAGTTTTGTTTGTTTTTTTTGTCACGCTTTGGAATTACGAAGTTTGTAATAATGGAAACGCTATGAAGCAGTGTAATTTTCAAAACAATTATGGTACCGTTGCATAGAGGAAGGTTTCTATTTGTGCATCTATATTCAAGTTTCTCTATGGACCCCGTGGATTTTTTCTTAGGGGCAAATTTATACCAAAAAATTGCTATCTTTGGCGATTTTGGTGGTCGGTAAGGCCACGTTTTTAAAGCCACAAAGGTGAATGTTAGCGTGATTGTGGGGACATGGGAGACCCTCCCCACGCCAAATTTTATAAAAATTACTTAAGGGGATATACCCCTTTGGGGCAAATATATACCTAAACTTTACTAATTTTTGTGATTTTGGTGGCTGTAAGCCCACATTTTTAAAGCAACAGTGGTAAAATTTGGCGTGAAGGTGCAAACCTGGGAGACCCTCCCCAAGCATCGCTTAAGGGCAAATTTATACCAAAAATTAGTAAATTACCAATTTTGGGGGCTGTAAGCCCACATTTTAAGAGTGACAACAGTGAAATTCGTGTGAGGGTACGGAGGGTACGGACCTGGGACACCCTCCCTGTCCATGATTTTGTTTAAAAAAATTGCTCGTGGGGATTTGTCCCTTGGAGAAAATTTTTACCAAAAATTCGAAAAAAAATTCACGATTTTAGCTACTTAAAGCTCATATTTCTATACTGATAATGTCAAAATTTTACTTAAGAGAACGGAAGACTTTGGAATCCATGGAGGTGATGCATATTGATTTCTATTTTGTAATGTATGTATTTGCTTTATTTCATTTAGATAACGTGTGCCAATCAATGCGTGCTGTGACTGCCATTAAGCATAGTCGCCTACATATACACTGTGTCCAGAAAAAAGTGAGCCCCCTAAAGATTTTGCAATACCGTGAGTAAAACTTCACCGAATTAAATATAATTTTACGTAAGGATAGCCACATGTATTTCACACAATGGTGTGAAGTTTTGGCAAAATACACCTTAGCATTTGTCA
>Ga0209149_1001951_pt1 | contig 11128 bp, 7 predicted proteins | sample WorMetTyACAVOLI2_FD_187423 | JGI IMG/M metagenome (GOLD analysis project Ga0209149, IMG submission 187423) | Marine gutless worms symbiont microbial communities from Max Planck institute for Marine Microbiology, Germany - Olavius algarvensis... ...
TCACTGCGTTTCGTTTACGGTCGCCTTGGTGATTTGCAAATTAAAGCGTATTTTAAAGGGATTTACGTCACTAGCGGCACAGCGAGTGTTTTTCGACGATACGAATAATGCAACTTGCAAATCGAGGGTTGGATTCAATGGCTTGCCGTACTCCGTGACATTTCCGTGCTGCCGGTATGAGCGGACTATTTTCGGCTTCGCCTGTGAACGTACAAGAGGCGCATGGATACATGCGTGCGATACAACAGTGCAGTACAGATTTGTATCGCACTGCTGTGACGTCATCCTATTGTGTATCGTATCGCAGATTAGCAATAAAAGTCGTGATATCAAATACCGAATCCATACTGTTCTGTTAGCTACATCAAACATGCTATATGGTGTGATTTTATTAAATATGTTATGTTATAGGCTTAGATGTGTTTGCTTTTATTTTTCTAGTTTTATGATTACATTGCTTGTGTTGTCTGTTTTATGGCTGCATTCTTTGCGTAATAATAATAAATAAATAACAAATAATTGTAACATTATGAGGTAGTAGTCGCTGTCAGTCAAACAACCTTACATGTATATTGCACAAAAGATTCAATTTAAGGACAACAGTTGATCATTATTCACTATTAGACTCTCTGTCACGAGTATGGCTCTTTAGACGTCTAGACAGTTTCAGTAATTGTACGGCGTTAATCGAGCCGTTGATTGGTGAAGCCGCTGTATAGCATGAGTTAATTCGTAACGTACTTCGTTGTATGGCGCAGAATTGTGGCCTCTAACAGTTGCACAAAAGAAAAAGCTAGAAGCTGCACATCATAAGTTCAACAGGATAATAATGGATGTCTCATGGAAATACAAAGTCAGTAACGAGAGGGTCAGGGCACAGACACAACTGAAGAGGATAGATCTCATCATAAAAGAGAAGACTAAGGTGACTCGGGTACGTACTACGAATGGACGACAACAGACTGCCAAGACAAGCTATACACTCGGATATAAGCGGTACTAAGAGAAAGTCTGGAAGACCACGAAAGAACTGGATAGACACCATACAACAAGATTTGAAAAGCATCGGCATGACCTGGGAAGTAAGTAGCGCAACAGCTCGCTGTCAACAGAGAAGGCTGGCGTCGACGTGTGGCCCTATGTGTCTTTGACACGGGATGAACTAAGATCTAACTGCTAAGCTAAGGTAAGGTACTTCTTTACGCGTTACAGATCGCGACTGTCGTTGTCGACAGGTACATGTTCCTGTGCGACGACTGGCTGGCAGTGAACAAATCAGACGGCAGCATTCGACGAAATCTGAAGCCTTCCAACGCCTTCACGGCCGCCAACAACTCGTCGGCGTTAGTTCGCAGCAACATGTTTCACCGAGCAGTCGACGATCATATGTGGCTGTCGGTCGGCATGCGAGCCAAACCGTCGTCGTTCACTAGAGCTCAGCGGCTCGCCACGTGCATGGCGACGCTGTTCCTCGCCATGATCACCAACTGCATGTTCTTCAGGACCGCCGACGAACAGACTCTCAACTCGGAGACCATCACCATTGGACCGATCTCTCTTACTCCACAGCAGATCAGCAACAGTATCTTCAGCAGTCTCATCGTCTTCCCGCCAATCCTTCTGATTGCCTACTTCTTCAGCAAGTCTGTGCCCAAGTCGCACAGTTCCGATCAATATAACGACGGTGTCCGGGAATCAGTCGCCGGGGGATGGAGGCTGACGGGGCACAACGGCAACAAAGAGAGGCGGACCTTGTGCAACCCGCTCCTACCATACTGGTGTACTTACATCGCCTGGTTTCTTGTCGCACTGTCCATTCTCGTCTCCGCATTTTTCACCATTCTCTACAGTTTTGAGTGCAACTATTGTAGTCAACTGTTAGCCTTTCCTCATTGCAGACTCAAAGTACAGCGTAGATGAAGTACAGTTTTGAGTGGGGTCGTGACAAATCCATTGCGTGGCTAACAGCGTTCTTGCTGTCGTTCTTGGAGTCTGTCATTTTCATTCAACCTGCGAAGGTGACGTAAATTGATATTTCTTTTTTTGTCCAATATTTTATATTTATTGGTTTTAACTGGGCCCACGTTACGGCAGAGTTTTTTGGGGGTATATACACAGTTAAAAGATCTGGCATCGATTTTACCACGTAATGCTGTGCACAGAGTGCACTATGCTGTCACAAGGTGTCTGTCTGTCCGTCTGTCCGTCCGTCTGTCACACGCCGGTATTGTGTCGAAACGGCTAAACGTGTCATCAGCCTTTTCTCACCGTCGGGTAGCCACACCACTCTGGTTTGTCATAGCAAACGTTATAGCAGTTTTTCTACGGGATCCCCTAATGGGAGCGTGGAATCGCGATTTTCGACCAATATCTCGCTTTGCCTTGGAAATGATACAAGAGAGGGTCTTAGTTACTATATAATGCGAACAGGTCACCGCCCCCAAGCTTTCGAATGGTACTATTTTCAATGACCTTGAGTGACCGTGAGTACCTTAGCGAAATATTTAATGATAGCATCGCGCGGTCTCTGTGCGACAGCTGAGCTTCTTTTATTGATCATTGTCATTAACCCATTAAGACTACGTCTTCTTAACGAAGCGTTTTGCTATACACTTTTTACTCACAGCCATTTAATGAAACGTTTGTCGTCAGCGGTAAATCGCTGGTACATTTACTGACATCCTGTTGTATTGCTGCTAGTAAAGAATGTTTAACCAAAAAACAAGCTGTCTTTAGATGCTGAGAATCAGCATTTTTTCAGCTATAATGTGTGAAATTTTTCATAGTTGTTCAATACGTACGTTCTCAGTATATTAAATACGCATATATATAAGCGTATTTTGGTCGTTACGTATATAGGCCTACGTTTAATAGTAATTTGGGCATGGACTGATCATGATTTTTTTTTATTCATAATGGTTAATTTTTCTAAGAGTTATGCAAGAAAATTCAGATGTTTCGCAACACACTATTATTTTCGATCTTCTGAACGTGAATGATGTAGCTGTACGTACAGCTGGAATAACTTAACCCTTTAGACTTAAAAGGCAATTATAGTGGTACATCGATTAATACGAAGTTGGTACACTCGCCGTTGATGGGTGGGCTGTTACATTTGGTACAGCGAGGAGGGGACTGGGCGGGCTGCGGCCCCGCCCAATCCCCTGTTTGGCAGTCCTTGCTGTACCAAACGTAACAGCCCACCCATCAACGGCTAGTGTACCAAACACTGTATTGCTATATGATAGTCCGTTGCTTTGCGGTTTTAATGTGGCGATTAAAGGGTTAAGATTTAATCTTCATTGTATTGTGTTGATAGTTTAAGTGGATATTTGCCATGATGTGAAGAATACAGACAGACAGTGGTCATGAAGAATACAGACAGACAGTGGTATAATAGCGACAATGCAGTAGTTTTGATAGACTGGTGCGTTGTTGATTTAGGTCATTGTTGTGGCACTGGTGATGTCTTTTGTCATCAAAAGAGATTCAGAAGTAGTCGACTATGAAGACGCCTTCGGCAAAATGAAAACTGTGGATCACATCAATCTCAAAGGCATGACATGTTCAGATGTTATAACGCATACATGCTGATGAACTTGACACAATATTTTTGAGGGCAGAGGCCGGGAGGGGCGAGGAAAGGGTTGTTCTATGTAAAAAAAAAATACTTCTCCACTAAAATGGCACAATGTACGTAACTTCTGAGCAGCCTTTCTTACAATTGTTGCCAGTTCGGTAAGATGGTAGCTAGAAATTTGCAATGATGAATCACAACAGTTTGTTTCCGACAACGTGAAAGAGTCTCAACCAAACAACCACGGCTGAGAACATTCTGAAAGCGATCATAAAGGTAAAGGTCTGGACACTTGCTATAGCGCCGCTTACATGAGTCAGACTCGTGACCAGCAGCGCTTTACAATCTCTGAAGTGGCAGCTGATTGGCATGAGCCAATGGTGCCACAGCGCATTATGTGGCCATCCATTGCCCGCACTAAGGAACAATTGGACCCACGGTGCAGCTAGCAGATACACCATCGCCCCAATCAGCCACACTAGGGCTTCGTAGTAGTAGTGCGTAGTGAGGAAATGAGTGATAGCCATAGCTACTACTCATTTCCCGTCTCGCTGGAAGTAGGAGGCTGAGTTGGCCTGAGCACACATTAGGTTAGCAACTTGCTCAAGGTTGATTGCTATGGAACCGGTGTGAGTCGAGTCAAACCCGCAGCATCTCGGTTATGAGTCATACACCACTGCACCCATCATAAACGTTGTTCTGTCGTCTCTACACGTTCGAAGACAAGTTTCCCCGAAATGTAGTTAGCCGTAAAGTTTCCTATCCGTGAGGTCCTACTCCGTCTTACACACTATATATGGTACTGTCCAACCAAGTAGAAAGCGGCAACGCGATCCTTGTAGCGGTTTCACCACGATACATCCGCGCCGCGTGACAGTAAACCAACTGACGACATCAGCTTGTCCGTGCGTCGAAATGTCTGCGTGTGTGTGTGGAGCAGATGATAAAATTTAATGTTGTCTACAGTTCTGAAAGACTCAGTGTAAGTCTAGTCTTATGACACATAGCCAAGCAGGGATGAATTGGTCAGTCGACGACGAAACAGAGCTTTGTTGATGGTTTCATTGATCTGTTGTTTGTCTAGGTGATGACAGGGATGAGTACATGACAGCAGACGAGATGGCTGAAGCCAAACACAAGGCCGACATGGACGACAAGATGAAAGCTATGATCCGTGAAATCCTCTTCTACGTTGTACTGCTGTTTCTGCTTCTCATCGTCATCAACGGACAACACGACACCAACTCTTTCCTGCAGAACACAAACATTGCCAACCTTTTCAAGAAGAACCTCGACAAGGATGTTAGTATGAAGCAGAAATTCATGTCACTGTTGCTGAACTGATGGATCAAAACTCAGTGGAATTATTTTGTCAAATCCACCAGATACAAATTCACTTTACTATGTACTCATACACAATCATTATCGATCTGGTCATATCACCTAGAGTGTGACTCAATTATTCATTAATTCATAGCAATTTGTAGAGCGCACTATGTCGAGAATGTCGAATCAGAGACTCCACAATCAGGCAACCGGGTTTTGACCTCCTTCGGCAACAGTGGTCTCTACTGAACCGTTTTTGTATGAACAGGGACACTGTGGTGCCTGCAGAAGGAAATAACAAGTTACAGACGCTGATCTGTGTCCTTGCAGCTAGACCCAGACGATGTTCCACATTGTCAAATCCTGTCCTCTGCCAAAGCTGAATGGCAGCTTATCCCAGCTACACTCTGCAGATGAAGATGCTGTTTCCTGGCTGACCCGCATCCGATAAAGAAAAAAATGACATATTTTGCGATTACTAAAATTCTCTCAGGTTTACCCATCAATGCATTTGTGTGTGCGGGGCGAGATTTGCTGACCAGGGCACCACTCGCTAGTTCTTGTTTGAAAGACGTCAGGGAGTGGGGAGGCGTGTTTAACGTTAATAACGTTTTACTTTAATCACCGTGAACAAGTCCGAAGATTGGTTGATTTGGTGTTGATTGTAGGCATACATACGACAAGGATTTTACAAGTGGGCGCACGATGTGCTTATCCCGAACCTCTACTACACGATCAACTACAACAGCGAGAACACTAGCTCATACGAGGAAGGCTATATCGCCGACACGTACAGCTTCCGACTTGGTCCCCCTAAACTTCGTCAATTACGTGTCAACCAAGGTAGCGTCATACATCGCGACTGGACTATTGTGGCTTGAAAATTGTCAATATTATCATCATCACATCAGCAGCATTATCATTCGTTTTGCTCATTGACTCATGATAATACAATAGCAACAAGAAACGTAGCTATTGCTAACAGGTCGCGCTCAGCATCATGTAACAGTCCTTCAGGTCGAACGCGACAGTAGAAGTAATTGCTCACAGTATGGTCTATCTTCATTCGCTTCTACATAGCGAGCTCCGGAAAAGCTAGCGTACGGTCATTCAATATCATTCAAGGTCATCGTAATCAATACCAACTGGTTAGGGTTAGGGTTAGGGTTATGGTTATGGTTAGGGTTAACCTAGGGCTAATCCTAACCCTAACCCAATTGGTACTAATTGAAAGCCCGTGTGTGATTTCTTATTAGACTTTTATTGTAACTGTGTGCCTACGTGCTATCGTTTCTGAGATATAACAATTTATTGGTTGAAAATCTGCGTATTTTTGCGCCGTTTTACCCTCCCCCCAGTTTCGCTCGAAACCACCGCAAGTGCGGTGTCCCTTGGACGTAGGCTATTAAAGTTGGTATAAAGATCTGGGCTACCCGGCGGTGAAACTGCGTGATCTTACGATCATTAGTTTTGAGTCAATACCAGAGTGTGACAGACAGACGGACAGACAAACAGACGAACACGCCGCCTATGCCTATGTCGCGCTGTGGCATAGTTGATCGCGACGAAATGCTATAAAGATATACGGTTTGTATGAGCGTTGCTGTCCGGCGTCTTTTGCTTTGTGTTTGTGCTTTTATATTCGAGCAAGTGGTTGATTGATCTGTCTCTGATGTTATTTACAAAAGCTTGACAGCTACTAAGGATGGTGTGAATAATGTGTTCCGTTTGAATTTCGCCAGATCGCTGTGAGGCGCCTGGCCTGATGGCCAACGTTCGATGCACCAATTCCTACAGTGACGTCACAGCAGAGAGGAACAACTTCATTCTAGGTTGGCAGCCAACCACGTGGATGCACGGATACAACGAATCCGTGCCGTGGAGCTTGAGGACCCGTCTTGAACGTGCTTTCCTCTTTACCACCACGGATCACGAATACTCTTTCACGGGAAAGATCACGAACTACCCAGCTGGTGGATATGTTGCTGACCTTACTGAGCACGCCGACCTGGCAACCAGCCTTATCCAGGACCTGGAAGCGAACCACTGGATTGACGAGTACACGAGAGCAGTGCTGGTAGAGTTTAACGTACTAAATCCGAACAGCAAGCTGTTCAACCAGGTCGTCTTGCTGTTCGAGTACACGACGGACGGCAGTACACTGTGGACGACCAGTGTCCACGAAGTCCAGTTGTATCGCTACGCAGGCTCAGCCGGTGTTGTTGCTCTCCTCTCAGAAATCGGATGTGCCATCTTCATGGTTGTCATCACCGTCCTGGAGGTGATCAAGATTTGTCGAATGCGCCTGAGGTACTTCAAGGGAGTGTGGAACGTGCTTGAGTGAAGTGTGGAACGTGCTTCAGTGGACCGCTCTCGTCCTCTTTTACGTCGCTGCACTGCTGTACACGCTGCGAAGTCTGTGGACAGTCTGGGTCGTCGAGGATCTCATGAACAATCCAGGTAACAAACGCGTTTTTTTTCTGGCTCAAAAACTTGCTCACGTAACAACGTTCTCACTGGTTGACGAACGTAGATAGAACGGATCTGTTTGTTCAACTTCAAACTACGTTTCACTCAGGAGATGACTCGACATCGTTCAGAAATACTTAAAGGTGTACTCCAGTCAAAAAAATGAATTAGCCATAACTACACTCGCCGTCTAGTGTATATATATATATATATATATATATATATATATATATATATATATATATATATATATAAAGATACAAATCCGACCTTAGGTGCACCGTGGGCAAATTCTGGTCATTAGGTGGACCGCGAGAAATATCCATATATTCGACCTTAGGGAGACCGGTGTCTCCCTAGCGTTTTCGTCGGCAATATACCGATATTAGGAAGACCGTCTGTCGGTCCACTTAATATCGGTATATTATACCCCGGAAATGACTTTCGAAAATCCGACCTTAGGTGCACCGTGGGCAAATTCTGGTCATTAGGTGGACCGTGGGAAATATCCATATATTCGGCCTTAGGGAGACCGGTGTCTTCCTACTCATATATAATGTGAGCTATTTTGTTGCCATAACGCGAAAAAAGTTGTGTAAAAATGAAAACAATTGAGCTACAAACGGAGTGTATGTTGCTATTCGAGTAGGCCGGTCCAACAACTTGAAGCTCACTCCCTGCGCATCTTAGTTTTACAGTCAATAGCATTTCCTTATTTTGTTTCATGTGTCATCAAGTGAAGACATTTTTTTGCCTTTGCTTAACTATTCCATGGAGCGCGCCAGATGTTTTTAAAATAGCTTACGCTATAGAAATTCATTCTTAGTTGGTTATTCAGTTATACGCTACATAGTGCAAACTCGATCATCAAGCACTAAAACAACCATCGACGCACAAGGACTTCACCACTTCTTCGATGAGAAGATATCCAGAGTTCGCAAGTCCATCGCTCTGACGCTCCACCACCGTGCTTCGTTCCTGCGCCACCGGACTGCGATTTGTCATCCTTCTGCGCTCTCAGCGTTGATGACGTCATCGACGCTATTCGCAAGCTTCTTGCCAAGCCAAGCAGTGCGACACCGGTCCACTGCCAACGCATCTTCTCAAAGACAATGCGGATGTGCTGGAGCCATTCATCACCGAACTGTTCAATAGGTCGCTGTCATCCGGAGTGTTTCCGACGCAGTTAAAGGCAGCAGATATCACTCCATTACTAAACAAGTAGCTCTGCTGTCGCAAAGAGGCCGCGCGATGCTTCATGTCTGTCAGTAGTTAGCTTCAATAGTACAAAACGTCGAACAGAGTCTTTATTGTTAGTTACATACGCCACAGATTTATCGCTGCGTGCAATTAAATGCTGTTCTGTTGTCTTTGGCGTAACGCTGAAACTTCTTGTCATAAATATTTCGCCGTTTCTTCCGCCATCAACAAACACCGCCGCTTACCACCAACGAAGTGTCACAACTAGCAGGACGGTGGTCCGACGACGTCGTATTGACAACACCTGGCTGGTAGCAGCGTCAACAGCATGCAGTAAACTCAGATATTGGCTCAGAATCGCGACTTCTGCCTACCACACCTGAATTCGGCGCCTTCGTTAAGGGGGGGGGGCGTCGGAATATTGCTGTGCCGTTTGGTAAGGAAAAACTGGAATGGTGTGGTTACCCGGTTGTGAAAAAATTCTGAAGATATATTTATTCGTTTTGACAGAATGTACGAACGTGTCAGACAAACTGACAGACGGACAGACAGACACCACATGACGACATAGGCGGCGCTTGCATAGCATCGCGGTGCAGAAAGCCGGATCTGGACCCGTCTGATAAGAAGTCATACTGACCGATATCAAGCCTCAGTGTTTTGTCGAAGGTTCTTGAGCGACTCGTTACTCGTTAACTTATCCGACATCTCTGTGGGTGCAAGCTGCTGCCTGAAATGCAGTCAGCGTACCGCACCTACCACTCAACTGATACTGCAGTAGCCTACTTCGAGTTGTCAGTTACATTCTCGAAGCACTGGATCGTGGCGATCTGGCAGCTCTTACGCTGATCGACCTATCTGCCGCGTTTGACAGTGTCGACCACATGGTGGTACTTTGTGTCTTCATATGGTATTCGCTCCACTGTTCTTAATTGGTTTACGTCATATGTACAACAGCGTGTGCAGTATGATCGGTTTAGAGGTCGCAGCTCTAGTGGTCCACCCATTCAACGTTGCTATTCGTGGTGCCGCAAGGTTCGGGCCTTGGACCCATCTTTTTTCTTTTGATACGTGGTCTGCATCCGCATCTCTTCGCCGATTATACGCAGATCTACCGGTCTTGCCGTTTTGAGGAAACTCAGACTCTCATGGACCGTATGAGTGTATGTCGTCGCCGACCAGGTCGTGCGATATCTCCAGGCACACGACCTACTTCAGTCAGCGTATCGCCGGCACCATTCGACAGAGACGGCGCTCCTGCGCGTCCTGTCCGACATCTACGCCGCCACCGATCGTCAAGAAGTGACGCTGCTCGGCTTGCTTGACCTCACTGCGGCCTTCGGCTGTGTCGATCACGACATTCTGCTACGTCGTCTGGAGCAGTCGTTCGGCGTTACAAGCACACCATTGACTTGGATTAGGTCGTTCCTGTACGGTCGCACGCAGCAAGTTTGCTTGGCTGGTCGACTTTCAGCCATCATTCTACTGCTCTTCGATGTACCACAGGGGTCGGTCCTTGGGCCGCTCCTGTTTCTATTGTACACTGCGGAGCTGTTTGACGTCATCGCAAGTTCTGGACTTACTGGACATTCGTACGCGGATGACACACATGTGTATATCATTGCTCCGGCAGCATCCACCTCAACAATCACTCAGATGTTTGTCGAGTGTGTTGAGCGTGTCGATGCATGGATGTCCAGTAACCGACTGAGCATGAACGCCGACAAAACGCAGATGGTGTGGCTCGGTACACGACAACAACTTGACAAGCTTTCAGTGACCGAGCTGTCTCTGCTGTCGGCCAGAGTCCAGTTTTCTACGACGGTGTCAGACCTCGGTGTCCTGATCGACGGTCAGCTTAGCATGGCTGATCATGTCTCGTCGCTCTGCCGGTCCTGCTTTTTCCAGTTGAGACAGCTCCGACTGGTCCGGTCGTCACTGACTCCAGATGCGGCTAAAATGTTGGTGCATGCATTCACCAGTAGCCGCCTGGATTATTGCAACAGCTTGCTGTACGGTATCGGTGACGGCCTGGTGAAGAAGCTCCAGGCCGTCCAGAACTCGGCAGCTCGTGTTGTGACTGGCACCAGGAAGTACGACCACATAACACCTGTACTGTGCGACCTTCATTGGCTTCCTGTTCAACATCGAATTGACTTTAAGGTGGCCATGACGGTCTACAAATGCATCCATGGTCTGGTCCCACAGTACCTGGCCGATGACTGTGTTTTGGCCTCGACTGTGCGCAGTCGACGACATTTGCGGTCCGCTGACAGCGGCGACATTTTTATGACAAGAAGTTTCAGCGTTACGCCAAAGACAACAGAACAGCATTTAATTGCACGCAGCGATAAATCTGTGGCGTATGTAACTAACAATAAAGACTCTGTTCGACGTTTTGTACTATTGAAGCTAACTACTGACAGACATGAAGCATCGCGCGGCCTCTTTGCGACAGCAGAGCTACTTGTTTAGTAATGGAGTGATATCTGCTGCCTTTAACTGCGTCGGAAACACTCCGGATGACAGCGACCTATTGAACAGTTCGGTGATGAA
>Ga0209149_1001952_pt1 | contig 11127 bp, 11 predicted proteins | sample WorMetTyACAVOLI2_FD_187423 | JGI IMG/M metagenome (GOLD analysis project Ga0209149, IMG submission 187423) | Marine gutless worms symbiont microbial communities from Max Planck institute for Marine Microbiology, Germany - Olavius algarvensis... ...
TAAAACGTGCTTTACTACGACGAAAAAAAAACTGCATTGGCCCCGTTTAATTTGGTCCACCCGGTAGGTCCGCTCTCCCGTGACAAATTTCACCTTTGTAGGCGGTGCAGAAATGTGGGAATGCAGCCCACAAAACTATCAAAATTTGGATTTTTTTTTTCTCACAAATTCGCCCCTCAAGGACGACTTGTTTGTACGATTTTGACGAAATTCTCAGCATTTGTCCATGCGTCTATGCGTACTTGAAAACGTTCATTAAGTTGGTAGTTTAAATACTAAAATAATATTCTTCGACACAACCTGGAGATTATACCTAAATTAGTTGCGAATCGATCTGGATCCGGAAAGAACCCACCTGCATGAACAGAGATGGAGGGGCGTACAGCTTACCGACAGCCTATGACCGTCTTTTGGTCACGTGTTCAACATCAACATCACGTGACCACAAGCCTGATGAAGCTCACCGTTGGCGAGCGAAACGTCACAACTAATTTAGGTAGGCCCTATAATTTCCAGGTTGCGTCGAAGAATATTATTTTAGTATGGCGTCTATACGTTGCTTTGAAATGTTTAATTTGGTCGCTGCGGGAGACAATCAACCGCGTTATAAGCATTTTCTCTCGGTTGGGCAGTTTCCCACAAATTTTTAGTAGCCCCTAGCGGCGAAACTACTGATCGGATAAAAAAAAGTTAGAGGTTCCAAAATGGTACGGGTCTGCTCTATCACTATGCCAACTATGGTGGAGATCGTGCGTCGCTTGCCGGCTGTAGACGAAAACGTGTGATGTTTCTTGTTTGGTTGTCTGTTTTTGTCACCCTTTGGAATTACGAAGTTTGTGATAACGGAAACGCCATGACATCGAAGCAGTGTAATTTTCAAAACAATTATGGTGTCATTGCATAGAGGAAGATTAGTAGTTGTGCACCTATATTCAACTTTTCCTATCAACCCAATTTTACCCTGAGGAGCAAACTTAAAGCCACAACGGTGAAATTTAGCATGAATGTACGGACCTGAGACTTCCTCTCCATGCCAAATTTTGTAAAAATCGCTTAAGGGGCCTTGCCTTGGGGCAAATTTATACCAAAAGTTACAACTTTGGCGATTTTATTTTGGGGCTGTAAGCCCACATTTTCAAAGCCACAACAGTGAATTTTGACGTGAGGGTGCGGACCTGGGACTCCCTCCTAACGCCTAATTTTGTAAAAAGTTGCTTATGAGGATTGGTACATTAGAGCAAGATTTACAACAAATAATGCATATTTTGACGATTTTAGTGGACCTAAGCCCCGTTTCTAATGCCACGAAATTCTCTCCACACGTTTATTAAGTCGCCACTCGCCAAAATGTATGTTCGCCAAAATGCAAAAAAAGCTATTTTTCTTAAAACTATGCACTTTGTTGCTATGGTCTCTATTGACGAATGACGACCTATGGAAAGTCGCTTTTCAAATAAAACATTTTACACACACAACTTTATTCACCAATCTGGTAGTACAGAATAGAGAGAAAACGAACACAATGTCACGACATAGCGAATACAGTACATTATCGCGGATTACACATATGTACAATTATTTGGCATAAGGAATTTTCAGACAGGCTGCATTTTTTTAAAATTTCTTTTCTTTATGTCAATCATATCACACATCGTTAACCACTTGAATTCGCTCATACAATGTCGCACAGTCTCTGTTACAGGACCCCTAAAATCCAAGATGGCGGAAATCCGCCATCTTGGATCTTGACGCCAAAATGCTAAAACGCGATTTTTGGCCGACCGTTAGGTCAGGCCTATGCCATAGGAAATCCGTCCGTCCGTCCGTCCGTCCGTCTGTAACGTTGGTGGATTGTGGCCAAACGGCTTAAGCGATCTGGATGATTTTTGGCACACACCTTGCCCTGGACAACAGTAACCATGTATTAGACGGAGGTCCGAATCCCCCCACTGAGGGGGGAACTAGCCCCCGTTAAAGTGGTGCGCGCCCAAAAATTGCGGACCGCTAGGCCAGTAAATAAAAATTACCGGTTGCTAAATATTCTACGCAACGCCGATGTAAACAAAGTCGGTCGGCCACCCTCGGCAGTAGCTGAGCTCTTGTCTCAAAAACTAAGCAATTTAGAGCTATGGTGTCTATTGACGACCTACAGGAAGTTATGTAAGCTTAACTGGGCTTTTCAAAGAACCCAATATTGGATCCCTACAATCCAAGATGGCTGAGATCCGCCATCTTGAAACTCGACATAACGTAATTTTTTTCTGCCGAGGGTGGTCCGATTTGGATAAAATTTTGCAGACTGCTACATAATGACATGTCGACTGCGGTGATGTGTGGAAATGGAAACCAGATGTAGAATTCCAATATGGCGGACGTTTGGGCGAATTCAATGGCATGTCATCCCAGAGCCACGTATCACATTGCAAGTTGTTGCTACTTGGTTTATTCACTGTCACGATTCCAGAGCCACATCATGCCACATTGCAGGGTGTAAGAATTCCATCCGGCATATTGAAAATCGTTTTTCGCCATATTTTATTTGTTTTTGTTTTTAATGCAGTTTAGGCTTTGACGAGGTGCAACTTTCGTATCGTCTCCGATACACTTGTTATTTCTGTCACGTGACTTCACTCTTGTAGTTAGTTATCACATGAATTATACTAGTGGTACTTTACTTTATTACACTTTGCCGGATATGCTGTGCCTGTCTACGACTGAATTTACTGGTCATAAATGTGAACAATTTTGTATAATTGCTGAGCGTAGTTACATAGCATTTACGTGTCATTACGATACAATTTATTAGAGGTGCGGAAACGATATGCGGGTGTTGACTGTAACGCGCGGATCTGTAGTGAAGGAGTGTCCAGGGGCGTGTTTAACAGCTAGCGGTCTATTAGGGCTGTCCATTGGGTCGGCCTGTGTTAGACCGGTCAGCTGTTGGACAGCTTTCATTGTTATCCAGTTGAACATAATGGCAGCGATTGCTGGCGGGCGATACACTAGGTATTTGACAACAGATTCCGTACTACCAGTGTCACTTAACATACTATTGGCCAACTAAGATATACTTATATAGATCAGAACCTTCGACTACACATTATAAATACCTTTCAATTCACAAATAGCTCTCGTACAACCAAACAACATCAATTGTAAACACGACACCACGAGAACTGGAGCTCGTGGATCGGCAGTAAATTAAATGAAAATCCATGAAAAAATGGCCCGTTCCTTTAGCCGAAAGTTGTCCAACAGCTGACCGGTCCAGAACAATGGCTCAAAAACGTGGGCCGGTGAGCTGTTGAACACGATCCAGGAATGTGTGCATACTACATGTCGACACGTAGAGCATGTAGACGAATGACGTCGTATGACCGGGAGACTGACTGGCTGGTTATTGCCGGGTTCCGTTAAAAACGCATGCAATCAACAAGTTTCAGCGACAGAGTATCCGGCCGGCGATGATGCGAGACGAGGAAATGCAAGCGATGCCCGCATTTACCGAGTGGGCCAAATTAAACGGGGTTAATGCAGTGTCTTTCGTCGTAGTGAAGCGCGTTAGAGAATTTTGATATTTTTTTCTCAAGTGAAATAATCATAGAGGTACTAATAAAATTCCTAGAGAGTAGACTGACCGTCTTTAGTGCACTCACGAATGTCATCAAAATACCATCCCCCAAAATGGCGGACACTTCGAAAGACGAGCTGCTATTGGGCGAAGGAATATGCCACATCAGAGCTACGTCGCAGTATACTGCGCACGGTAATCATGTTCCTGCTTGAGTAAGTAATATTGTTTAAACGCTCTAACTTTCGGCAATATTTCGTCTGCTTGCGCGAAATAAAAAAAAATATTTAATTGCTGCAATGTATTAATGTGAAGTTAAAGTTGAAGTTCGCGATCGAATAGCAAGCGGTTATCTCCGAGGGACTACTTATCTACGGACGCCATTTTTGGATAATTCCGGTGGTGACACCTTTTGTCGACGGTGTCGAGGCTGTGTAAATAACAGTTCATTTACGCACTTTGAGAAGCATAAAAATTAAACACTTTTCGCCAGAGGGCGCTAGAAAAGCTCATGAGTTTCTCTGTATTAGGCCTAGCATTTAGCTGTTTTACTTACTCATAACTTGTACATTAAATGATTTTATTTACAAACAATTTCTATGGTAAACGTTGTCTGCTTTTGCTAGCACCTATAATGTACTGCAATCTTTTTGGGGGAATGTTTTTGTTTTGTTTCCTGTTTTTGCTAAAATAACGCGTGTTGTATTTTCTGGACTCTAGAGTACAACACGACTTTCTTTACAGCCTGTATCACAAAGGTAATGGAGCGTATAGTTCTTCGTGAAATTCATCTCATAACTACGGGACACTACTTGTCAATGGGATTACACAGTGTTATCTGCTACCCGACAGAGGTGACCGCCCCGCCTTCACCCCAACCGGGCAGGTTGGTACTCGATTTATCGAGTCCGTAAGGATGAAAGGCTGAGTTAGCCTAGTTGGCTGGTTACATACCGAAATGGTTTACCCGTCCACAGACGGTCACCCATCCGAGTACTAACCGGGTCTGACGTAGCGCAACTACGTTGATCGAAGCCAACGCGTTACCACTAAGCCAAACAGCCAACATTACCTCACTACCAGCATAAGTGATGATAGACGTGACACCCTCTACGTGTTACGCTTTCATTCAGATAAATTGGCATCATGTCACTGCTCTATGTAGTTTATACCTGCCAAAATCATTTAATTTTATAAATGCTTTCGCTTGTTACAAGCCACGTTTAATTTGGCCCACCGGTGGTAACGTCAGATGACCGAGAGGGGACTATAGTGACAAGTTAACTAGCTAATACCGGAACTTCCGGGAGGGCAACTGCTGGTAATGAGGTTGATCGATATATAACACTACTGAGTTAACTACTCACGACACTGCAGTATCCGGCTACATTAGGAGACGACAACGTCAAGCAGAACTACACAGCGTCACAGCAGTCACCTGCTCCGCAACTACAAAAACAGTAAGATGCATGTCTGCTGCATGTTTATAGTGCATAGCAGGTGGCCTTTTTTGTCTGTCCAATGCCATGCAATGCATGGACAGAATATAGATTTGCCTGTGTTTGTGTGTGTATGTCTGTGTGTCCGTCACACTTTCTGTAAACTCTCCTATGGTCAGACCCATCAACGGATTTTTACAGTTGGTAGCTTAAAAGATGCGGATTTACTCAAGGATGCGCCTTTTGGTGGTCTCGATGATGAATAATCACATTTAGGGGGCCAACAGTCCCCAAAACCCCCATTTTGGGGGCCTGAATAGGCATTTCAAGCTAAATATGCGAAAAATTCAAATAGCTATATCTTCAGATCTGTGTGGGGGGTTGACATGAAATTTGACAGGCAGCTGCGGCCAGCAACAGAGACTTCATGGGTGGTCTCGTATGGTGGTAAATCAATTCCAAGATGGCGGACGGCCGCCATTTTGAAAATCGATATATCGCCATATCTCTGTGAAAAATCATCAGATTTTCATGAAATTTTGTACACAACAGCAGATTTTGAACTGCAGTTGGATGAACGTCACGTTGCACTTGTTCCAAATGAAAAAAAGTTGCATTGGACAGACTCCGAGTTCGACAGAACGTATTTCTTGTTTTAAACTACTTTTATAACACAGGTCTCGGGAACACCCCGAGCGATGGCTCTAAACGAGACTGTGGTAGGTTAAAACGGTTAGAAAACGCACATTGTCGACCAACATATCGGAAACGATAGAAGGTAGGTAACGGACTTGAAACGTCGCCGGAGACTATTTGAATCGATCTGCCTTATGAAACAATTCGAAAATCTGTCCCGAGCTTTTGCAAACTACTCATGACATGTGTCAAAGCTCAAGGCGGACATTTGAACATTTGATTAATTAACTTATTTAGTGCCTATCATTGTTGATTAGCCAGTTTAGCTCATGCAACATTTCAGCATTTCGTTCTCTGCATTGCTCTGGCCAAGTCATCACATGTCATGCTTGAGTGCGACTTAGCGACAAGCCGTCGTGTGTCGTACGAACTCAAGAAATTTTAAAATAGTACCTCTGTGGTCGTTCTATTTTTAGCGCAAAATATTGAAATAACGAAGTTCTTTTTTTATAAAAACTGCTTTATTTAAAAAGTGATTAAAATGTTTGTAATACTTATACGTAAGTCGTTCGTTAGATGACATAAAACAGTTCGTTGGAGTACGACTTTAAAACTGAATATTGATTTGTAATAGGAAGAACATGGACAAGATGACGTCAGTGCTGCTGATGTTGGTGGTACTGGGCGGGTTCGTCTATTCATCCCAGGCTGTCAAATGTTACGATTGCGCCTTATGTGATGAACCGACAGGGGAGTGTACTGGAGAGGTTTGCATCAAAGCAACAGCCGAATCTGCAGGTATGTTTACGATCTGAATGTAATTGCAGTATATAAATAAAATCATTGGTCCACATCAGACAAAATGTTAACGTGGCTAGTGTACCTGGAACAATCACAATCACAATGCTCGTTTATCAGCATTAGCACCTTGTAAGTTGTAACTTTATCTTAATGATGGTCTCAGCCGATCAGCCGACCATATCGTGCAACGAAGGGATATGATCATCATCAGCATCATTACCATCATCGTCATCGTCATCATCATCACGCGGGAGGATGTATATGGAACACAAGTGGTGGGGGCGGCCGCTGCCGGAAGCATGAATTTCAGAGTGATAGTTTAGCACGGGAATAGCTTTTCACTGGATACATTTGTGACACCCTTAGTAGGCCTACTTTCGCCATGTTATGGTGCCATACACGAAGGCCCTCTCGCCAAACTTGCAATGCGTCCGCGGCACGACATAGTCCGTAGTGGCAGACGATCGAAGACCGCAACGTACGAGTAGTTGCTGTCGCAACAGTCTATACAGCGTGTGAGAGATACGATGAAGATGTTTTGTTGTGAATGGCGTGCATCAATGTGCAGAGTTTAAATTGCAGTCGTGACCTGACAGGCGGCCAGTGTAGTTGTATCAGATATGTTGAGACATGGTCACGATGACGAAAGTCAAACACAAGGCGAGCAGCTGCGTTCTGCACCCACTTTAGTGTCGACTGCGGCAGGCCCGCGAACACCGAGTTGCAGTAGTCCAACCGCAGCGTTATCAAAGCCAGCACAAGGCGGATGGTGACGGCTTTGCCAACATGGCAGCGGATATGGCGCAGTCGGAGAATGTGGAAGAAGCAGACTGCTACAACCTTGCAATAGCAATATGCTTCTTAATCGTCAGTTCGGAATCGAACAAAACGCCAAGGTCGCGCACGACGTCTGAGGGATTGATCGTTGTACCCGTACCGACAGTAAGTGATCGGCCCTGCGATGACAGCTTGTTGATGGCTGCTCTCGATCCGATCCACATCGCCTCGGTCTTGTCAGCATTTAGCTGCAACCGTCGCGATCTGCACCACTGGGTTACATCGGCGACGCAGTCACTCAGCTGTAGTCGGAGTCTCGAACTGTCTTCCTACTTGGCACTGGCAAGCAGCTGTGTGTCGTCAGCGTATATGGTATAACACTGTGTCGCTGATGACGACAATGTCCTCAGTATAGGCGTTGAAACCAAGTGGACCTAGCACTGAGCCTTGTGGTACAGAGCAGTCCACTGAGTAGGAAACAGTATGTTTACCAGCCAGGGCGAACGTTTGTGTACGATCAGTAAAGTATGAACGAAACCAGTCCAGAGCTGAGCCCTAGATGGAGAAACAGTTAGCTAAAATGGATTGAACGATGTCATGATCAACAGCATCAAAAGCAGCGCTGAGATATAAGAGAACCAGTAATGATAAATGTTTGTTGTCGATAGCGTAAACAAGGTTGTTGTGTACAGACAGAACGGCCTGCAGTCTCAGTTGAGTTGCATGATTTGTAATCTGTAAGCGGACTGTCTGGTTGGGAGCAGGTTGAATTCTGCTTACAGATAAAGGTAAAGGTAAGTGTATTTATATTTTATAGTACGCTCTTTTTGTAGTACCTCACACTCAAGGCGATCAAGCATGGATCACACAGTTTTACCTGCAATTACACCCATGCCTGCCTTTACTTCGTAAGCGTTCACCAGATGGCGGCTCCCCAGACTGAGGTTGCCAACATGTAATTTCAGCCTACTACTCATTTATCTACCCTGAAAGGATGAAATGCTGAGTTATATTGCATGACTTTGAGGGTCCGAAAAAGCAGTCTTTCGGGAATTACTCCGGCAAACCCCAACCAATACAGACCAAATTGGCAAATATGAACAGATCGACGGGCGACAACGTTCAGGAAATTTTGAATGCGAACGGACGAGTAGCGGCAACTGAGGGAGGGCTCAAGACGAGTCCCGCGCATCCGTATTTTTTGGTTCGCAAAACGAGATGACAACTAAGTTTTTTTTGTTTTTGTTGTGTCAGAGCAATTGGCCACAGCACGTGGCTGTTCCACTCGGGCGCAGCACAACTATACTGGTTGTAGACCGCAATCGTATAAAGGAGTCTCGAGAAACGACTGTGCCTGCGATACGGATTTGTGCAACGAAGCGGTGATGACGTCATCATTCGGTCACGTGATCGTCGCGGTCGCCCTGGCCATCAACCTCATCATTGGTTACCTGATGTAAACCACACCTTGATGCTGCTGCTGCTGCTGCGCTAATGACGATCAGTGAACTATAAAGCTTGACAACGTGCAATATTGGCAATATTTCAATATATAATTGGAAGTTTTTCACGCATTGATAGCAATTTATCACAAACAATACAGTTTTGCAGTGACTTAATCTTAACGTATCATCACAGTATACAATACTACGGAAGTGTATTGGGGCCACGCAGAAAACTGTCACTTGGTCTATTGGTCTAATTTTAAAAATCCAACACCTTCAGCTTTTGAAATCTAAAAAATGTTATTTTTTGAAATCTAAAGTAAAGTGCTTTACAATACCGCAGTTTATTCCGAAGCTGTAGTTGAATCAACGCTGTAGTTCTAGCGTAGTTGTGCTTACTAACGCTTTTCCATACTTCTATGCCGAAGTAGAGAGTGTATATCGTTACCAGTAGAATGTGTTATAACAGGTGGTTTTAATAATTTTGAACTTTGATACGTATCCACTGAATAAAACAGCCAGAAATTTATTAATGACACTGGTAATTTAAGCGACGGATGTAAGAGTGTTTACGTGGTCATCATGAACAAAATAGTGAACAACATGTTACTAGAATTGATTGATAATTGATAATGAAATTGATGATGATAAAATGTATAAAGAATGGCTGTCAGAAAGGACACATACTCGTCAGAGCTGGCCACCCGTCACATGCGCATTGATTCCTTGAAACTAGGTAAAATATACAAGAAGCTCAGCTGTCCGATGCTTCGTGTCATTGAATATTTCACTAAGTGACTTTAAATATGTTCAATGACACCGTGACACGAAGCATCGCGCGGTCTCTCTGCGACAGCTGATATTCATGTAATGACATTGAATAGCCCAGCATTCAATCACACGTCATTATACAACGTTGAATATTTCAACAAGAGGTCAAAGTAATTTAACAAAAAGCGCCTCACGGGGACCCATTCCCCGTTTAGGGGTCACCCCAGGGAGTCGAAAGTTGTACCATTGAATTCCTGTGGTAGGGTTTCCTATTAGTGTTCCATAGTAACTATAGGCCTAAGATGCACCGTTTGGCCACAGTGCACGCGCGTGACAACCAACCAACCAACGACCAACGACGTCACGACACAGCCTATCTCAATAAGCGCCTCTTTTACTAAAGTAAAGTGAGGCGCTTAAAAACGGTACATAATGGAGACATATTTACAATCGAGCGCTAAGCGATCCATTGGATGATGCCATTTCCAATAGGCTATGATTGAATAAAAAAACAAGCCAAACTTCAAGGTCATAATATTCTTCAAATTCAAATAACTCTAATTATCGTACAACGAAATTATAATTGGAACACACACGTGCCATATTCAACAATGTAAATTCGAATGACCTTGATGACAACACAATTTTCAACGACATGGAGCATTGCACGGCCTCTTTGCCACAGCTGAGCTTCTGGTTTAACTAACTAACTAATTTACTGTCACAAAGTTACACGGTGTTCAGAAAAAAACACCCACTTATATTTCTTGCATAACTCTTAGAAAAAGTAATCAATTTGAATGAAAATTTTAGACAAAATAGCTAATGAAAGCATAAAAACAATTTGCATTCTTTTTAAATATTTTTTCTAGCAGCGATGTAAACCGGACGTCAGTAATAGTGTCGATTCACCATTGATGATAAACATCTGATTAAATGGATGTGAGTAAAAAATACGTAGAAAAACGCTTGCTCAAGATGTTTTTGACAGAAGATGAAGTCTTACGATATTTAGTCGGTCCCTTTCGCAACGTAGCTTTCCCGCACTCTACCTCAGTACAAAACAAAATTACCTTATGTCCGTATAGACGCAGTGTAATCCAGCGAAGCGTCGTAAGATATCCATAGCGTTTGGTAATCCATTTGCGAAGTTTCATACACGATTTATCCGCAAACGATGCGAATCGTTTACGATAAGCGATATCCCACAACTTTCGCGTCTAGTTTCACATGCACGGTCAGCGATGCAGCTTCGCTGCTAGGCGACGCCACGCCTACCTTGGCTGCCCGTACAGGGTAAGACATTCAAGGTTAGTTTCTCCGTATAGGTTACGTGATCGCTGACGTCAGTGTTTCTCGCTGACAACAGTGTACCGTGGTATCTCCTTTTACGGAAAATGCATTGCACTCCTTGTGGCAACTAATCGCCTATAAATACGTATGCGCTGCTAGTCAGCTATTCTTCTTTCAGCAGTTAGTCAGTGCAGTTCGATTCAGCGTTTATTCGACAGTCGATTGTCGTACCGGAAATAGAACTGCGCTCATCGTATCTTTTGCGAAATGTTTAATATCGGTCTAATTTTAAAAATCCAACACCTTCAGCTTTTGAAATCTAAAAAATGTTATTTTTTGAAATCTAAAGTAAAGTGCTTTACAATACCGCAGTTTATTCCGAAGCTGTAGTTGA
>Ga0209149_1001953_pt1 | contig 11125 bp, 7 predicted proteins | sample WorMetTyACAVOLI2_FD_187423 | JGI IMG/M metagenome (GOLD analysis project Ga0209149, IMG submission 187423) | Marine gutless worms symbiont microbial communities from Max Planck institute for Marine Microbiology, Germany - Olavius algarvensis... ...
AATTATTAAAGTATTTTCAGTAGAGAGAGACCTTATTCAATTCTCAGTTGTCTGCATTATAAATGTTTTTAAATTGGCTTAGAACCAGCTGTGCAGTTTCCATAACAACAGTACGTACTGACTTAATGGTTTGTCTCAAAAAAAGCGGACCTGTGTGATATTTTGACACGAGTTGGTCAACAGCTGTTCAATTAAAATAAAATTTCAGATATAGTCCGTTCAATATTCTTAATTACTCATAAACCTCAACATCAACATTAGCGCCCCTGATTCGTTCACGGCTATGGCACTTACAAATCTATTTACTTACTTACTAGCATTAGAAACTAGCTACGTTTGCAGCTGGTTACCCTTGAATTAGAAGTGTTACATAAAATGTCACTAAAGCAGTTACCCAAATTTTACGTCCGAGTTCGCTGAAAGTGGCAATGACATCGGCCGACTCGTGAATCTTGCAGAGTACCAGCTCGGCTTGTTCAAAGAGGGTGTGCGAGTACGACCGGCCGTCGCGTGACACTGCCTGACAGAAACTGTCGCCGTCCTCGCCGAGGTGGATGTAGATGCGACAGATGTTCGCGACGAGCTCGCGGGGCCGGAACTGAAACTCTTCAAAATTCTTCACCTTCAAATTCTTCTTCTTCGGTCCGACCTGCCACGTTATAGCTCTACAGCTATTACCATTTGCAAAGTTAAGTTTTAACACTACTGTACTCATCAGAGCAAGGAGAATATTAACAGAACTTTCTCTGTGCTACAACACTGTGTACCATCATAGTGGAGCACAGTGGCACCAACAGTTCTTACAGGTCAGTCGACTAGATCGGGCTTTGATCTTGCCTGGCTTAGCTCTCTTGTCTTTCGAGCACCTCTGTATCTTCGATCTTCATGGTGCTATATATATTTAACAAGAGGTCAAAGTAATTTGACAAAAAGCCCATTCCCCGGTTAGGGGTCACCCCAGGGGGTCGAAAGTTGTACCACTGAATTCCTGGGGTAGGGCTTCCTATTAGTGTTCCATAGTAACTATAGGCCTAGGATGCACCGTTTGGCCACAGTGCACGCGCGTGACAACCAACGACCAACGACGTCACGACACAGCCTATCTCAATAAGCGCCTCTTTTACTAACGTAAAGTGAGGCGCTTAAAAATTTGTTGCTTACATCTTTGTCTTTATCTTTTAGTAAGCTGAGCCCGATGGGATTGTCCCTTGCTAACTAACCACTGTCCTTCAGTGCCGTAAGTTGTTGGTTGGTTCTGACCCGTAAAATTGTCTCTGAAATGACCTATAATGTGTCAAGTGGGACGCTAAATCCTAATATACCTATACCTCATTGGCAACCTTGGCAAAATAGACTGCAGAAGCACGGGGTTGAGGGGATCACCTGGCTCTCACTGTTTGAATCCAACTTTTTTCAAGCATAAATGGAGTTTTACTGTACAGTTTTGTGCACTATGGCATGCGATATAGCTAATATACCTGACGTTATAATTAAAAGAAATCATGTGAAGTGATTTAGAAATTTTCAAAATGTGAACAATCAAAAAAGTGGCCTCGTTTTAGGCCACCCTATATGCTGAGTTTTTTCTTTTTATGATTTTTGTTGTATGTTGCCACATTTCTCACTAACAGGATATCACGGTTCGTAATTACAGAAAGTAAAACTGAGACGGCATTGAAGCAGACTACATGGAAAGAAGACTAACAAGATGAAGAAGGAAGTAGTTCAACATGGCCGCAATGCGGTCGACCATGACGGCGTTGGTGAAAATGGTCCGAATCTCGGTCGTGATCATCTCGAGTGCGTGGATTGTCTCGTTGCCCATGATGTTGTGAAACCTCGCCAGCATGCTCATGTGTCTGTAGCCATTCTCTGCCTCGGCGCGCTGGGCGGCCGGCAGTCCCTGCCACGCTCCACTCTCACGTTCCTCCTGCTTCTCACGGATCTGTGTCATGTACTGACAACGACAACAACATGACAAACAAAGGGGTATGAAAAGTTCAAGTGACCGCAACGGACCACAACCCTAACCCTAATCGCTAACCCTAAACTGTTAACCTAACCCTAACCCTCACTGTAAACCTAACCCCTAACCCTAACCCAATGCGGAACGTTGTGGTCTGTTGTAGTCCGTTGCGGTAAATAGTCATACTGACAAACAAGAGCACTCAGAAAGTGCAAACTCCGCCAAGGCTGAGGTGAGTGTAATATAATATAATATAACAATATCTTATAAAATGCCATAGCTGCTAATGCTGCTGCAGTGGCGCCCCCTGGTGATTGACAATACATTGTTAAAAATGCCCATCGCCCAATGTTAAGTAAAGAAAAACACTGATTGCAGATCCACATCCATAACCAGATCAACACCAAAATTTAACCGTTTCTAGAGGGTCACCTCTTGCCCACGCCTACCATGTTTGGTCGACATCCGTAAATGTGTTCGTGAGTTATCCTGCTCACAGAACGACAGAAAGTAACAATCACATAACTCTGCCAGCTGTGGCGGACTAACAAATTTCACTAAATCTGTGCTGGATCCCACTGAACTCACTAGCCACCTGTGACTCTGACTTGAAGAGACCCAGACGATGTCCCACATGGTCAAATCCTGTCCGGACAAAACTGAATGGCGGCTTATCCCGGCTACACTCTGCGGATGAAGAAGCTGTTTCGTGGCTGACCAATTATGGTTCATGACATGCATATGAGAAGAAGAAGACTGTGACTGTATGAGAACTTCTAATAAATCTCCTAAAATCCCCTAGTCCACCTACTGCTATATTACGTTAGGTGCCGGTGTGGCATAGTGGTAACGCATTGGACTCAACTAATGTAGTTACTCTACACCGGGCCCGGTTAGTTCCTGGATGAGTGACCGTCTTTGGACGGGCAAACCACCTTGGCACAGAACCAGGCACCCAGGTCGACTCAGCCTGAGCCATCCCTCCATGGGTAGGCAAGAGTGAGTACTGGCTGTGGCTCTGATCACTGCTAGGGAAGAAACAGCAAGTCCTGAGTAACAGTAGTCCCTGTGACCAGGACTGCTGGCATACTGGCCTATAGTCAGTTAAAGGCGCTGGCTGATAACCGCGCCGGCCATCCAGCCAATGTAGGTCGTATGCTAGCTTCTTCTTCTCGTATGCGTGTCATGAACCACAACTCGTCAGCCATGAAACAGCGTCTTCATCCGCAGAGCGTAGCCGAGATAAACCATCATTCAGTTTTGTCAGGGGACTGGCGCTGGCTTATCCGGATGGCCGGCTCCGTTATCAGCCTAGCACCTTTAACCGACTATAGGCCAGTATGCCAGCAGTCCTGGTCATGTACAGTAGAGAGTGACACAGTAATGGGGAAAGTGGTAATTCCGCGGTAAATGGGGAAAATTTCACGGTAATACCGTGGGGATGGTAAAAAAGTTCACGGTAACCCTGCGGTAGCGGTAAAAATAATGCGGTATTACCGCAGTAAAAATAATGCGGTAGTACCACGGTAATTCATTATTTTATCAGTTAATACTAGCAGTTGTGCAGCGATGTTCATAGGATTGCTGTTTAGTATTTACGGTACTTTTCATCAGGCACGTCGGGTCGATCCGGCTATTAGGCACTAACCACAAAGTCATATCACGGGTTAAATATGTAGCCGAGAAAATTGTTATGGGGATGGTGATGGGGAAAATTTCATGGGGATGGGGTGGGGATGGGGAAAATTTTACGGGGACGGGGTGGGGATGGGGTTAAGTTTTTTTACCATGTCATTCTCTAATGTACAGGGCCTGCTGTGATGCAGGACTCGCCGTTTCTTTTTGGTCTCGCCACAAGGTCACAGATCAGTGTCTGTAAGTCGCCATTTCCTTCTGCAGGCACCGCAGTGTCCCTGTTCCCTAATCCTGTTAGATTAAACAATGAGAGAGACAAGAGAGTGAGCAACGTTTACCGAGAGTGCCTCGTCAAGTAGAAAGATGGCATCGTTGATCAGGAGGTTGATGAAGCGAAGAAACAATGGAGGATCAGAGTCTTCAGTGTGCTCCTCGGCATACGCTGCTAACGCCTGTAATAACAACTACGACATTAGTATTTATCTTTTATTTTATTTTTTTACTATAGCTTCCTCTGCGTCAACAGATCGGCGAGTGATTGTGAACCTCAGATACTGTGATAAATGACAAACATCGCAACTTCAGCAACAATGGCAATCATAACTCATAACAACAGCACTCCGACAGCACAAGGCCAAAATCTGATCCGGATTTCTGGATTAACTCGGCTCCGGATGTCTGCCGGATCGCTCCCAAAATGTATTGGACTCATTCTCTTGTCGGCGCAAGTCATTTAACCAAGTGTCGTGAACATCGGCCGGTGTCTGTAGACGATGGACGAGGTGCAATACATAACGGGGCCTCCTAAAGGGAGGGCAGCATAATAAGTCAGCTAATTCCAAAACATGAATACCTTGAGAGCATTGCGGTGTGAGTCGATACGCCAGATGTACTCAAGAGCAACATACATCGGCTGCCGATACTTGAACTTGTGTTCAAACTCGACGCCTTGTCCCGTCATCTCTATGCTGACGAAGACACTCACGAGAGCCGCGGCAAGTCGATCGACCATCGGATGAGTCTCAAACAGGCGTTCGCGCTGGAAACTAACAGGCACCATCATCTCAATTATCCCACAGTCATCAACACCAAAACTTCATTTCAAACTAGAGCACTTAGAGAGTGCAAACTGTGCCAAGGCCGGTGCAGTGTCGCTCTCTGGGAAGTGACAATATATCGTGTCAGGAGATATGGGGAAAATCTCATTTACACCCTTCTAAAGCTGACTCAGTACAGACTCTTGTGAGATTCATCCTGAAATCACATAGATTCTCATAACACTTTAGTCCCTAGATAACAGGAGTCCTTTTGCAGATGGCTTAAAGAGCCACTTGGCAGTGTCGGGCTGCGGGGCTGTAAAGCCCTGCCCCTTATTGAAATGGAATGGACAATATATCGTATAAAATGTCCATCGCCTAATGTTAAGGAGAACAAGAGGTCAAAGTAATTTGACAAAAAGCGCCTCACGGGGGGCCCATTCCCCGGTTAGGGGTGCCCCAGGGGGTCGAAAGTTGTACCATTGAATTCCTGGAGTAGGGTTTCCTATTAGTGTTCCATAGTAACTATAGGCCTAGGATGCACCGTTTGGCCACAGTGCACGCGCGTGACAACCAACGACCAACGACGTCACGACACAGCCTATCTCAATAAGCGCCTCTTTTACTAACGTAAAGTGAGGCGCTTAAAAACTGACTGATCCTACATCCACATCCGGATCTAGATCAACACTAAAATTTAACCGTTTCTAGAGGGTCACCCTTTGCCCACGCCTACCATGTTTGGTTGACATCTGCTAATTTATCTGCGAGTTATCCTGCGCACAGAATGAGACAGACAGACAGACAGACAGTAATGATGGCACAACTCCGCCTCGGCAGAGTAACTAGAGAGCTAAAGACCACATGTGGTCATGTGGTGCCTCCACCAGTGCATTTGTCTGATATCCGTTGTAAATGTTTTCCGTACCGGCGTTGCCATGGCAAGCAATAAACGAGCAATGAACAAATGAAGGTGTCTATGTTGAGTGTTGAAAGATATTGTATAAATTGTCTTAGAAATGAAAAAAATACTAAAAAAATCTTATTATATTTATATGAATTCATTTGCTATGTGTCAGCAACTGTCTGACAGCACAGCAAAACCGATTGACGTCGATTCGAATATTCTGTCGTATCCTACTTTTTTGTTCCTCCAAAGGCCGGCCTTGCATAGCATCGCACGGCAAAAAATCTACCGTTTGTATTTACCTCGCCCCTGATACTCACTGTGTAGAAAGCAGAGACATGGTTGGCTGGTTCGGAGCAGATCGTGGAGGCAGCAGAGTCTCGAGGGCTTCAGCCATGCCAGCTCGTAAATGAGGGTTGCGCATGTACTGCGGGCTTCCCATGAACACGAGAATGAAGCTCAGCAAATGTCCCAGGTTTTCACCACCTTGCTGCTGTACACAATGACTCAGCATTTCAATTCACTCTTTATTCGCAAAAGACATAGCAGAAAATTTCAATGTCAAACTAATACAACAGAAAGGACAGCAAGGCAGCAGAATATTTCAGTGTCACTAATAGATTTATATAGTGCAGAGTCATGAAGCATCTCCACTGCGCTGTGTGTGCTGAGTGGTAACGATGAAATAGATTCGTCTTAAGTGATTGAAATTGTTGCTGGTGAGTGCCGGGTCATGGAGACTGTCCGGTAGCGAGTTCCAGACCGTCAAACCAGCCCGATGACCGAAAGTGCTGAGCCGGTAACGTGGTACAGTCAGGTGATGTCGAGTGGCTGACCATTAAATCCCACATAATCGTATTGGCGCGGTCCAACGCTGCAGCGACGCATGGTTTTATTCAGTCGCACGTCATGGAGACTGTCCGGTAGCGAGTTCCAGAGCGTCAAACCAGCCCGATGACCGAAAGTGCTGAGCCAGTAACGTGGTACAGTCAGGTGATGTCGAGTGGCTGACCGTTAAATCCCACATAATTGTATTGGCGCGGTCCAACGCTACAGCGACGCATGGTTTTATTCAGTCGCACGTCATGGAGACTGTCCGGTAGTGAGTTCCAGACCGTCAAACCGGCCCGATGACCGAAAGTGCTGAGCCGGTAACGTGGTACAGTCAGGTGATGTCGAGTGGCTGACCGTTAATGACGTCGGCTGGGAATGTCTGAGATTGGTGTACAGCAGTCGACCAAGGTACACAGGAGCCTTGTACTGCAGACAGCGATGCACTGTGACTCCTAGTTTGTAGAAAAGCCGTTCTCATGCTACAGAAAGCACGAGAAAATATCAATTGACATAACTGAAAGTATATAAACATAAGGACGAAACTAAAGAGGCCTGTCAACTAGAGCATCGCTGCTTAAAGTTCCTCCAGAGACCGAGTCCAAATTTAAAATGTAAAAAAATTTGCCGAAAATTTTAAAATCAAAATTTCAAAAAAAAAACTGTTCCACAGTTTTTTTGCATATTGGCACCTAGATCATGTGTGACAAGTTTTGTGAGAATCGGAGAAAAACTGTAGGTAGAGTAGCGATTTGAAGAAAGTTTAACGACACAGTCAGACAGGCAGACAGACTGATCAACTATAGTATAGCTAGAAACAATGAAATAAAGCAAGAAAGGACTATCACAATTAACATACTTTCATTTCCGACTTATAACTGAAGACACTGAAGAAGTGACTTGGCAACTACACAGCTCTCAAAGAGTGCAAACCACCATCAAGACTGAGAGAGAAAGAACTGAAGCATTCATCCGTCGCTGTAAACGTTCTGAACTGTGTTCCGCAAAAACAAAAACTTTTGCAGAAATCTGTGAGGTTTATGACGATCAGCTTATCAGCAACGTCATACATAACCCTTGTCATATTCTCAACCAATTACTTCCGTCAGTCTCCGCAGCTGCAGAAAACTACAACCTCAGACCACGCAAACATAATAGACTGCTTCCAGAACATGCTATGCATCTCTCTGATGCTTACAGAAATTTTTATTGTGACATTTTATTAATAATTGCCCTGTAACAACTATACTTACAATTTCATTGTTTAGGTTGTGGTCTGTCAACCTTTTATTTAATAAACGAATATGTGTATGTGTGTGCATGAATGCTGATATTGGCTGCTATCACATATTGGGAATTTCTGTAGAGGATTCCCCAGAGTAATGCATGCCCTTTAACAGTGTGATTTCCCGCAGTGGTCAAATTAACTGCACACATGCTGCACAACTAACTGTCTAATATTAAAGAATGTGAAAATGTGAAAAGAAAAATTCTACTATAATGTAATGTAACGTAATGTTATCGTAGCCGAGTGAGATGGGTGCAGTACCTCAAACAACTGATCTTTGAAGTGACGCAGAAACAACATGAAGTCCTGGACGTTTTCAGTCAACAGTTCCGGTACATACTGCAATACAGCCGGAACTGCAGTCGGCATAGCAACCGCTGCTGTACTCGCATCGTCGTCGCTGACAACCAGCTTTACGAGGTATGTGGCCGTCGCGGTGTAGAAAGAAAAACAGGAATCGAGTAACGCTGGCTGACTGAGAGCGGCTTTCAGACTCAGGTAGACGGTCATTACTGAAATACACAAACGGTACAAATTCTAGAAACAAGATCAGCTGTCGCAGAGAGGCTGCACAATGCTCCATGTCATTGAATATATTGTAAAGTCACTCAAGGTCACTTGAAATGAAACCATTAAGTACAGCGTGTGTGAGTCCATATTAGTATTCCACTGTAACTGTCTCTGAGACACTCAACGTCGAATATGGTATAGTAGGGTCTAACGTCCCACTCGACATAGCATCTTGACATATTTTCTAAGCACACTAGGTATACATCTTATGCTTCAGTTTGGCGATGACAAGTTCAGCAGTCTTTGCACAAAGTATTCTAAAGAATAACTAGAAGAGCACTCGGTAGAGCACATTTACTTCCGACAATGGTGTTTCGACGCCTTAAAACCACGCGTCGCTGCTGTGGCGGGTGCCCAATAACCATGCCTGTGGGATTTTCTCTATGTAATAATTCTGCGTTGCAGTGCGTACGATATCGCAGAAAACAATCCGGTTCCAGCATCCGGACTATCATCTGGATCGCGCTCAAAATCTGAACAGTTCGTCCACGTCCCGACATCTGTCGACACGCAAAATGTCATCCAAATCCATGCACGCATTTTAGAGTAATCTTGCTGACAGACAGACAAACAGACATCGAGGGCAATCGCATTAACCTCCTCCGCTGTCAAAGGTAAAAAAGGAAATAAAAACATAAGCTCGGTATAACATACAGGTAACTGCTTTGTGCCAAGCACGGTGCAGTGTGTAAAAAAAACTACATACTCCGTTCCATGTCGTCTTTGAGCCGCTGCGCAGGCTCCGAATCAGCAGCGCCCTGCTGAGTGACGTCGCGGTAAACCTCCTGGATGCGGTGCAGCTCGCGGTTGAGCTGGACGAGCCGCTCGTGCAGGACTCGGAAGCCGAGGGCGAGCGTGTGATGCGTCATGAAGAAACACTCGGTTGTAAACGTGTACGACGGCTCCATCACGGCAGACGATTCACCGGCATCGCCAGGAACCATACACGTGTCTTTCAGCTCTGGGTATATATTCACAAAAAAGTAAAGTAAACTGTGGATTTGTACAGTGCATTGTCGCAAACACACCTCTAATGCGCTACCGCTTCCCGTAAGTCGGCGCTGATCTCCACTAGCTAGTCCCTTCAGCCAGGCATTCAGTGAACACTGGAAGAGCACGGGCACGGGCTGATGTATCACGGGATATGCCTGTTTACTCCATCAGCTTTCGCTGGGTACTCATTCTAGCCTAACCACAGAGGGTGGGCTCGGGCTGAATGGGCCTGGGTGCCTTGTTCTGCGCTAAGGTAGTTTATCCGTCACTAACCGGGCCTAGCGTAGAGTAACTACATTGACCAAGTCCAACGTGTTACCGATACACTAAACCGGCAAACAACAATATTCGTTTAACGGGCTTTTATCTGGTATAACTCGTGTGAGCCGGCAGCAGAACTCAAAGAAACATTAACTCAATATATCACCCTCACTGTCATCAAATTCCTCATAAGCACTCCAATCCTTCCCTCCCAGACATCCCAGGGTCTAATACTAAGGGAACCCAAAGGACACAGCTGAACAAACATGGGTTAAGAACAGGGTTCAGAAACCCGGGTAGATACCAAAAAAACCTGGCGGTATTTTTTTGGTAAACCCACCTAAAAAACCCGGCAAAAACCCACCCCAAATTTAATCCAGGTTAGTTTCTCATGCTGCTAACAACTAAAGATTTTATTACGTTTAAAGCTTTAGAGAAATTTTTAATAAAAGTGCAGTTAGTTATTTTCTGTTACACATATCTGATGTGAATAGCATCTAGCACTGCACATTGAAATAAAAAACGCGCGAAAAACCCAATAAAACCCCAAAAAAACACCAGGTTGGGTTTTTTTAAAAAATGGTTTAAAAAACGGGTTTTTATGAACCCTGGTTAAAAATCTGTGCAACGTACGACCTGGGGTATGAAAGTCTATCTCAACAAAACTAGAGTCCCCGGGCTACTCGTTGGAGAAAACCGCATGATCATATGGTCATTAGTTTTGAGTCAACAGCAGCGTTTGACGGACGGACAGACACGCAGCCTATAGCTATGTTGCACTCTAGCACAGCTGAGCCTCACATACAATAATGCAACAACCGTTGAATGGCGACTTATCCGGGACAACTTGGTGAGCCCGCACCAGAACTCTCAGAAATATTAACCCAATATACCACCCTCTCATTGTCCTCAAATTCCTCACAAGCACTCCCAACCTTCCCGTCACAGGCCTCTCAGTCTGCCTCAGGGGTCTAATGCTAAGCAGAACCTGGGGAAACGGCTGAAAAAAAGTGAAGAACCCGAGGACAAGAACTTACATGTCCTTTATACTCGCCTAATTCTGTACTTGCTCCAGCCCTTGGTTAATCGCTGGTCCCCCCTCACTCACCCCTCTCACTGTATGACCACAGCAGCTACAGTGACGAGCATGAGAGTAACCCTGCCATGCACCGCAAGGTATTTTTATGTCGGATGCCACACCCGAGGCTAGTCTCCCTTGACTCCATGGGATCGGCTCAACTTCAACATGCTGAAAGCTCCGAGCCGAGGCAATGGGGGTGTGGACAACTTGCCCAAGGTTGCTGTGCAGCAGCATCGCTACCGGGATTCGAACCTACGACCTCTCAATTGCAAGTCCGACGCCAAACCACTAGGCTACCGTGCCACAACCCAACAATCTAAGCCCGACAAAAAAAACCGATGATATCAACTGAACCGTGTGTTGCAATACCTAAATGAATGTAGAGCAGAGCACAGATAAAAATAAGTTTAACTGACCGATCATGTGAACTTTCCGCGCTCGTGCCGCTTCACGATCGCCGACGGTCGCCAGGCAGTAAGTCGGCTGGATGCGCAGGATGTTATCTTTGCCTGGTGATATAACTGGGGCCGCCAGACGCAGCATCACTACTGCCAGG
>Ga0209149_1001954_pt1 | contig 11118 bp, 7 predicted proteins | sample WorMetTyACAVOLI2_FD_187423 | JGI IMG/M metagenome (GOLD analysis project Ga0209149, IMG submission 187423) | Marine gutless worms symbiont microbial communities from Max Planck institute for Marine Microbiology, Germany - Olavius algarvensis... ...
CTATCTGTTGGTGCTGCCTGGATCGCGGGCCAGGATCGTTCGATGTGGAGGACGCTACGACCCTCAGCTGGTCAAGCGCAGCAGTGAGTAAGTGAGTGACATTGAACTGCCAAAACGCGCTTAGCTCACTGTTTTACCGCGCGATGCTATGCATAGCACGGACTATTTGCTGTCGAAACATATCTGTCCGTCCGTTCGTCTGTCCATCCATCTGTCCGTCTGTCTGTCACATGCCGGTTTTTATATCGAAACGGCTAAACATAAATATTTTAACCATCACCACACCATTCTAGTTTCGTTTCTTGTACACTATGTAGGCTTACATCGTTTTATGGTTACGGAACCTAGTGTTTAAACGTTGAGTGAAGACACACCCATAGCATACTGTCGGCGGTGTATTGTACGGGTCAGTTGTCACACGACACGTATTGCGACCGTATTCACCAACACAAGACTATAAAGCGTCGCTCTGCGATACTTTGTACGCCCGTATTGGGTCCGTATTAAAATAGGTAGATCTGCTGTTGCAGAGAGGCTGCGCGATGCTTTGTGTTGATGCTTCTTGTCATACATTTCGTCGTCGTTTCCCGCATCAACAAACTCCGCCGCTTACCAGCGACTAGTGTGATCAACTCGCCACGGTCCGTCGCAGCTGAGTTATTGCATGTACACAGCACGCGATGGAGCCAGATATTGGCTCAAAATTGCGATTTCTGCTTGCCCCTTGCATCCGACGCCCCGTCAGGGGTCCCCGTCGGAATATTGCCATGCCGTTTGGTCTGGAAAAACTAGAATGGTTTGGCTACCCGATGGTGAAAAAATTTTGAAGATATGTTTATTTATTTCGACAGAATTCACGAACGTGATGGACAGACCGACACACCGATACACAGACACCGTATAGGCCGCGCTTGCATAGCATCGCGCGGCAAAAACCGGTCACGCGCCCGTGTTGTACGGTTGTACGGCCGTAACACGGGTTTCTGGTCACACGGGGACCATGCGTGTTCCACAGACGTCGCACGGCCGGGCAATAAAATAGTGTGACCGAGGCTTTAATCGTGACGTATAATGATGACGTAATTGTGTTGATTGTTATGTTAAAGTTTTGTAATATTAAGTCTAATTTGACGACTACATTTGTCACTCCATACTGTTGCGAATATTATGAAACGTGGTTTTGTCTGCCGATATTTGAAACTCAGCGATCGATAAAAGCGGATATTATGGCATCAATAAGCGGCATAAGTCGCGTCGACGACAGTCATCCCATGCTCAGGCGAAGGTCTACTGTTACGTGGCAAGGTGCAGAAGTCAGCTATCATGCACTCACCTACTTCGTCGATGTTCCGGTTCATAGCGCAAAATGTGTCCATGAACGGAAACAGATACTTAAAAATGTCAGGTAAGAGATTTGCTTGTGAGGCGCGAATCTGCAGGTCCGATAAATTTTGGAGCGAGCATTTGAATTTATATATGAACATGAACTATTTTCGCCACAGCGGGCAACCAGACAAACAAAACGTTATTTTTAATATGTGGTTTAATCAATGGATGAAAACAAGAAGCTCAGCTATCGCTGACAAACCGCGCGATGCTGTTTTGTAAAGTTGTTGAGGTATTGCAGGACGTTTTGTCAGAAAACGTAGACAAGAAGTTCACAACACAAGTTCCGAATTACTATTCCGCTTTTGATACTATCATCTTGCTGCGCTTTTACAACTAAATTCTACTTTACAACTAAATCCAATCATAGTTCCGATATCAATGTTGACACACCCACCACTGACGTCACTCATTCTTAACGCTACGCTAATTAAGTATGTACGCGCAAGTCCAAGAGAGGGCGTGTCTGAGGTGGGCGTAACGTCATTTATTGATTTTTGAAACAGCTGCAAATTTGCTGCTGACACAGCGAAGAAAAGTGAGAACAACTGTTTTTTTGGCGACAAAATTCCACATTTAGAAAGCGTTTTTGGCTGCGTTCCAGTGTTGCGGTCCCTCATTAGAATATTGCGTGCGACTTTGGTGCAAATTGATACGGAAATGACCAAGAAATACTCCAATCAGCGTTGCGCGGTAGATATGCTGTAAGCACCAATACACAGATGTCCAATACAGCCAGTTATTCGTCCGAAATCGCGTTTTTTGCCTACCCCACTTGCATTCGACGCCCCCGTTAGGGGGGCGGGGGGTTCCCGTCGGAATATCGCCACCCCGTTTGGTACGGAAAAACTAGAATGGTGTGGCTACCCGATGGTGAAAAAAATTCGAAGATATGTTTAGGCCTATTTGTTTTGACATGTTTCACGAACGTGACAGACAGACTGCCTGTCACGTTCGTGAAACATGTCAAAACGAATAAACAGACGGAGACACCGCATGCCGACATAGGCCGCGCTTATGCATCGCATCGCGCGGCAATAAAAATCAAATAACAGTGGCGAGATATACCAGCGGATGCCTTAGGTAGGCTAACAGTCTCCTAACAAGAACTAACATTACGCCCCTTCAACGTACTGGGCTATTTAGAAACGACATACAGAACGATATCAGTTGCTCCGGTTGACCGCACAATCATCTAACTAAAATAAAATAATAATAGAACGCACATATCAGAAAATGTCCAAATCAAACTTAACTCGTAAAATAAAACAAGAAACGACGTGTGTGTGTGTGTGTTATGACGATGGCACACTACCTTTATGCAATAAAGTGACCGTTGCGAATAGCGATCTTTTTTTCACAAGATACCCAGGTCCACGGACTATCAGATCAATCAAACTCATGATAAAATCCAGTAAAATCCAGCCACATCTTACCCATCAAATTTAGAGATGTACAAAGTACTATGTTTACCGCGCGACGTATATGCATGGCGCGGAGTTATGCCATGACGAGATGTTTGTCCGTCCGTTTGTCTGACCGTCACACGCCGGTATTCTGTCAAAACGGCTAACCATATCATCAAAGTTTAGTCATCGTCCGGTAGCAATACTATTCTAGTTTTTCCATACCAAACGGGATGCCGATAATCACATGGGCACCCCTAACGGGGGCGTCGAATACAAGGGGGTATAAAAAATCATGATTTTCGGCCAATATCTCGCTTTAACTCGGAAATGATGCAAGATTAAGCCATAGTTACTATGGAAGGCGAATAGGAAACCACACCCAAGCTTTCGAATGGTACCAGTTTGACCATGACCTTGAGTGACCTTTGACCCAGATTTCAACGTCACGATACTATTCAACGTCAAATAACTCAAAAATGGTATAAGATAGAGCTATATTTACCATGGCGTACGAATAAAAAGTCTTATATGGTTTATCAAACGGCGCCATTTTCAATGACCTTGAACAACCCATAACCCAGTTTTAAGGTCACGCTATTCTTTGACGCTGAGTATCTTAGAAACGGTACAAGATACAGACATACTAGTAGCGACTTCCACACGCGCTACTCAACAGTTTCATTTCGAATGACCTTCATTCAAATGCTTGGATGCGGTTTCCTATTCGTTCCCACAGTAACCATGGCTCTATCTTGCACCATTTCCGAGATAAAGCGAGATATTGGTCGAAAATCGTGATTTTTCTTACCCCTTGCATTCGACGCCCCCGTTAAGGGGTCTCCGTCGGAGTATTGCTATCCCGTTTGGTATGAAAAACTAGAATCGTGGGGCTACCAGATGGTGAAAAAACTTTGATCATAGCTGTTTCGACAGAATACCGGCGTATGACGGACGGATGAACAGACGGACGGACAGACGGCATAGTTCGCACTATGCCACGCGTTGCGCGGTAAAAATTGTAATTTTTTTTGCTGCTGTTTAAAAGCAATTCTTGATGTTTGATTGGTGTCATTGTAGTGGCATTTTGCTGCCTGGTATGAACGCTCTTATGGGTCCTACAGGTTCTGGAAAAACTACGTAAGCTGCTTTGTTTTGTGCTTGTACTAGTAGCTAACATGCAGGCCTAGCTTTAGCAAGTGATTTGCTGTTGCAAGTATCAGATTGGCCATGAAAAAGTGACAAACCATATGTATCAGCCCACAAACAAGCCCCACCGACCCAGCCACAACATGAATGAATGTGAATGAACATGATCCAATTCAAACCAATCCATAACATTATTTGCAATATAATATTTTATTATTATTAATAATATATGTGGTACTAGCTGTAAGACTCGTTTTCCAGATGGAGCGAATCTGCCCCTACTGTGCCTCCATTCTTGACTTCGGCGTTCGCCCCCTCTGTCCCTCTCAACGCCTACGGCGTCTCTGCTATACCATCTGCGTCCACCCTAAGTATTAGTGTTTTGCTGACCTTGATTTTGACTTTGCTGCCTCTGTCACTCCCTCTCTCGGTGCCTAGAGCGCCTCCATTGTCACGCCTACGGCGCTCTGACTTTGACTTTGACCTTGACTCGACTTGCCTGAAACACTCCTTGGGTCAAGGTGAATACGTGTGCACTGTGCCACAACGTACAGAACACTTACTAATTCATTGTAGAATAGTACATTGTCACTGAATTAAACTATTAAAGGACAGCATTATATGCACGTAAGGTATTAGTACTATTATTATTTTAAAAGCTGCGAATTATGTAACGGTACTTATTGCGTTCTTTCTCATTAAACTTTCATTCATTACAATGAAAGAAACAAACGTTACTGACGAAAAAATATTAAAAAACTTCACTCATACCGGTAGTCATGTTATGCATTCACGATATAAGTTGGTGACGAGTGATTTTTGCAGTAGCAAATTAAGATTTAAACTAGAAATCAAATTATAGTTGTATTGACTTCCTTTGTTTGTTTGGCTGATATACATGTTACTTGTAGATCAATCTTAGCTTCTTGCTAAGGGGATGTTTAGGGGATTTTCATAGTTTGTCAATAAAAGAGGTTTACGTGAAAAGTTGGCGTAATGGGATCCAGCGGAATCCCTGCTCACTAACCTTAGATACTGTTATGAGTTGGCGATCTTGTTTTATGCGACGACATAACGGTGATATTTGATTGCAGTTTGCTGGACGTGTTGGCGAAGCGCTGTGAAGAGAAAGGTCTCAGTGGAGAGATCCTTGTTGACGGACGAAGACGGCCTAAAAACTTTAAATGTATAACTGGCTACGTTGTACAGGTGTGCTATCATCCTCATCGTCGTCGTCGTCGTCGTCATCATCATTCACCATTATTCGACACTTTTAAGCTGGACCAGGACAAGGACAAGGACTTGAGCTCCAAGGACCAGGACCAGGACCAGGACCAGGACTTTACATTTGTCCTTAAGGACTCCTTAAGGACAAGGACCAGGACAAGGACAACAACTCTGAGGTCCTGTGATCATCTGGAAAACATCTGAAATCCTACCTCTTTCAACTATCTTTCTCTAGCCTGTAGAGCTTGTGACTATGTGTATATTGACTATGTTAGGCGCTCTAGAAGTAGTTCGTGCCGCTTACTGCGCCCTATAAATTGTCTAACTTACATTACATTACATCATCGCCTACTTGTTTTAGTTCTGCGAGTCCTTGTCAGATGCAACTTTTTATTCTTGCTTGCATTGGTAGTTTACCGGATATCAGATAGTACATTAACACTCATGCTACTTGAGAGCCAATAACAGATGAAATGAACAAGTAGACTGTACTCAAAGAGCACAAACCTCCGCCAAGACATCTAACCTCAACTGAAAGTGATCCGGGATTTGAATCTGGATTTCCAAATTAATCCGGATTCGGATCACGATGTCTGTCGGATCGCTCCCAAAATGTTGTGGATTCATTATCTTGTCGGTGTCAGCCATTTCGTTGAGTGTCGTGAAATCGGCCGGTGACAGTGTGAGAAATGCTAATTATCCTACAACCCCCTTCCGAAATGGTGAGGAAAGTGGAAAAGTGATCCGGAATCCGTATCTGGAACCGGATCACCACCAAAAGTTAATCAGTTCTTCCGATTGGTAGGCCTAATCATAACAACAAGTTTCAATAAAATCAGCTCACTACTTTTGCAGTAATTCTGCTCACAGAATGACAGACAGACCGATCGCATAATCTCCACCTCGGCGGAGGTAATAAGATAATATAATAAATATTGAGGACAACAAAATAAACAAAGGCAAGTGCTGTGAGTGCATACAGTTCAATGGATGTAAGTCAAGGTTTATTGCAAATTGTGAATTGGTAGCGGTTGAGGCCACGGCTTATAAATAAGTAGTACTTTTTGGTGCGTGAGAGCTCTTAGCTTAAAGATGACAGAGATGGGAGCAAGTAGAGACATAAAGTGAGTTTTATTTCTAAAAAAGGATCTTGAAAGATTACCACGTCTACGTTCTAATGATTTAAGTCTACCGACAGATAGAATATTGGAATAGGACGTAGCTAGGGTACGCGACATTAATAAATATATGGATGGCCCGTTTCCGGACTGATTCTATCTGCTATGCGTTGTGATGAGTGATGAGATTAAGCCAGCTTACTCGCGAACGGAGCAGATTACAACTCTATAACAGTGGAGAAGCTGTTCTTGTGAAACTCTCGTTGTCTTTTTCTGTTTCAATAATACAGCCGTGTGCTATCTTAGCAGTGATGATGTTAATATGCACGGACCATGAGAGATTTGCATCAAGAGGGACTCCCAATAATTTAAATGTGGCGACGCATTCAACTGCACTTGATGATGTCGAAAGAGGTGGGAAGGTCGAATTGAGGAAACAGGTTTAGCAGATATCACTGGTATATAGCTAAAATAGAGAATTTTATTGTAATGATGCGTTGTCAGAGAAGTTAAGTCACAATCGTACAAGGAACTCACGAACACTTCTGAAGTATTTTGACTTACGTATGGTGTGCGTTCATCGCAGGATGATGTAGTCATGGGAACATTGACGGTTCGTGAAAATCTGATGTTTTCAGCGAACTTGCGTCTTCCGAAGAAGTATTCACAAGCCGACAGATATGACAGAGTTGACGATACAATAGACGAGCTCGGATTAACGGCATGTGCTAATACAAAAGTCAGTTAAACTTTTTATGTAAAACTTTTAACTTGTCGTCGTTAAAACACGTGGATAAAGTAAAATAAGTTGAATCTTAATTAATTTGGTCTAGTTAACATTACTATGGACCTTGTTGTCTGAAGTAAACGATTGGATTGGAACTCGGGTTCCAGTTCTGTCAGTTAGCAAAAAGCTAACGGTCCACTTGAATAAGCTGTTTTTCGGTTATTATTAAACAGCAAACTCGTTATCGTGCGGCCCTCCCTACGAGGCAGCATTACGGATTGCATCCTGTTCGTCTGTCCATCCATCCGTCTGTTTGTTTGTCCGTCTGTCTGTCACGCACAGACTTTTAACTGCTGATTGAAAGTCATAAAAGCTTCCAAGTTTGTAGAAGTATTTGTCATACACAGGTAACCAATGGTCAGTTTTGATGTCAAAAGATCAGAGTTAAAGGTTATGAGGCATGGAAACATTCAAACACAAAATTTAGTTAAGAAAGGATGATCACAGGACCTCAGAGGTGTTGTCCTTGTCCTGGTCCTTGTCCTTAAGGAGTCCTTAAGGACAAATTTAAAGTCCTGGTCCTGGTCCTGGTCCTTGGAGCTCAAGTCCTTGTCCTTGTCCTGGTCCTTGACACTCAGGTCTTGGTCCTTGAGGAAAAGTCCTTGGTTGTGTCCTTGTTCTTAGTATTTTTTCGTGGCATTTACAAAGTCGTTTTCTGCGAAACCTGCTTCCAAACACACATTACACGTGAGATTTTACTTACTTGACATCGGCCGTATTGTCTGTGGTAAGTTACCATTTCACCGCGTTTTAGAGTCACTTCCATTTCGATATACTTTTCTCAAGTTTTCTGCATTAATTTAAATGCTTGGAATGTTCATACTGATGTGACCACATTTGCTCAAGTTTTTGTCCTTGTCCTTGTCCTGATCATTGTACTCAAATCCTGGTCCTTGTCCTGGTTTTTGAGAGTGAAGTCCTTGTCCTGGTCCTGGTCTTTCACACCCAAGTCCTGGTCCTGGTCCTTGGTGAAAAGTCCTTGTTAACATCACTGCTGGACCTTCAGAATTTGCAGATATGTTGCCTAGAACGAGTGCTACAATTAATAAACTCATTCACGTCACGCAACGCTGTGTAGGCTACTACTTCTAATTCAAGAAAGAAATAATATAAAAAGTTCAGATTTCAGAACTTAAATGTTTTCGATGACACGCGGAACTGGTGGTACCGTGGTGCAAGATCAGATGGTCAAACGCCGAGGTCACCGAGCCTTACATTGCTCGGGCACAAAGTGATTCATGACTTTTGAAAATAAAATTTGTCATATGCTGATTAAACCTAAGCACCATGAGCACCACTTACACAGTGCTTGCAGGTCAAAGGTCAAACTAACCGGGTCTTATCAAGCACCAGGCGCAAAATGCGCCGTAGGTAATGAACGGATGACCGTGATGTCTTCAAACTTGGTGGTGATGTTGTACCCACAAAGTTCCACATACCAAAAACTTGCACATTTAAAAGGTCGAAGATTATGGTCACGAGGTCAACATAATTTTATACGTGGCAAATGGCAGATGCAGTTGAGTAGACTGTGGAGAAAATGGAGAGCTGCAAGAACGTTGTCAGACGTGGTCAGTGTGTTAATTTCATACAGTACGATACAGTCACATTACAGTGATAAATGGTCAAATGCCAATGTCAACAAATTCCGGCTAAAATTGCAGAGACCCGCATATAGTGTCAGCCACCAGAGCCACAGTCATGTTCCACACGTGTTGATTTAATAAATGTATCAATAATATAACTTCAAAACCTGGAAAGCAGCAGAGACTGAGTTAAGATCTGTGTAGGTTGGTGATGAGTTTGTTCGTGGAGTGTCTGGCGGTGAACGTAAACGTGTCAACATTGGCATGGAGCTCATAACGTCTCCAGCGATCCTGTTCCTCGACGAACCAACCACGGGACTTGATGCTAGCACCGCCAACGTCGTTATGTCTGTCATACATAGGTACTCTACTCTGTCTGCCGTTGATACACACTGGATCATTTCACTTTTTGGATTCGCCGAGACAAAAGACTGAGACCAAACGGTTCAACTTCGGTCCTCGTCCGGAGTTGCGTAAGTACCGCAAACTCACTAACGTTATCGCTGACGTCATCGGCGACTCATCGCCGATTCGCCGGATTTCTTTATTTTTGAATTAGCGAAAATGTGAAGTGATTTTTGCTCAACAGAACTTAATCGCTTTTTTATCAATCTATTTTGTGCGTGCAAAATCAACGATGAGTTAATTAACTTTGGATTTAGCGATCGCTCAGTCTGAAGTTTGGTCTTAGCGAATCGATGAGCTATTCGCTGAGTCCAAACGAAAAACGACTTCACTTTTTGGCTTATTTTTAGTGTCAATTTGAATTTAGGACTCAGCGAAAGACCAGTTCAAAAAGTGAAGTGACCCACTGTCGTAATTATTTGTGGCAGCTATATATAGCTGGTTTACCAAGGATTACTGCAATGAAATGAAACAAACTGAATTGCAATAGATTAGTCTTGTATTTTTCTGTTAATGCAATAACCATTAACTCGCCAAATGATTTGATCTTACCAATTTGCTGAAGAAAACACCGATATGACATGCATCCATATCTTACGACGTTCGATAAAAACGTATAATTCAAAACGTTTGGTGATTGTGCTGCAATGACAGCGTCACAATGTATATGCGCGGACGACGGTCAATAATAAGCGGCAGCTGCTCATTCACTTTATTATTATTATTATTACTGTTATTATTATTATTGACCCTCCACAGTTATATTCCAGAGGGAGTTTAAAAGTTAAATTAAAAACACAGTCTGAGTTGGATGCTAGTCCGGGTGGTCCGGAGACAAACAAGAAACTTACCTGTCACTGGTCGAGCTTAGTATCATATGACAGTCATTCCGGTCGAACACGACAGTATTCTGCTCACATACGACGTCTGACCGTTGACATTGACTTCATGCGTTATACATGCTGTATATTATATTCCAGAGAGAGTTTAAAAATTAAAGTAAAGAGACAGTTTTCGTTGGATACTAGTCCAGGTGGTCGGGAAAGGCAGGTGTGGTTTTGTGGAACTGAAGGGCATGTGTGGTATTGTTTGCAGGTAAAACTGTGTGATCCATGCCTGAGCGTCTGTGAGTCGAGGCAAGTCGCGGTTAAGTGGTATATACACTGTGTTGATAAAAAAGCCACTTTTGTTTTCTTGCATAACTCTTACAAATAGTAACCAATTTGAATGAAAATTTCAGAGAAAATAGCTAATGAAATGCTCATTCTACCAGCACAATAATAATTTGTATTCTTTCTAAATGTTCTTTGCTAGCAGCGATGTAATCCGGACGACAGTAAAAGTGTCGTTACAGCAATGAGATTTACCATTGACGATAAACATCTCATTAAATGGATGTTAGTGAAAAAATACATAGGAAAACGCTTAATCAAGATGTTTTTGACAGAAGATGAAGCCTTGATAACATAAAGACACTGACCATAATTTCAGTGCGAGATCTTTAACTCTGTTGTGTGATGGGGTGAGCATTGTGTGGTCGACCACAACCCGAACACGAGTCAGTAATGCCACTGCTGTCACTTTCGCCATTAAACATTTTTACCCATTAACACTTTATCTTCAGTCAGGAAACATCAGAAAGTGGTTTGCTTCATACTTTTTAAAATTTATTCACGAGCATTTAATAAATATTGATCTCCAACAGCAAATCTGATTGCGGTAACACTTTTACTGACGCCCGGATTACTTCGCTGCTAGCAATGAATATTTCAAAAGAATACTAATTATTTTTATGCTGTTAGAATCATTATTTTATTAGCTATTCTATTTGAAATTTTGATTCAAATTGGTTACTTTTTATGGGCGCCCGCTCAGCGTAAGCGGGCGACCATGTTATATTTTGCCAATGTTTTATTTATTTATTTATTTTTTTTATGGCCGCCTTATTCTCCGGCCATGGTTAACGGAGGTTCGCGAAAATTTTACACGTGGTAGACCTTGAGTGTCATTAGAGAAGTTAGGTCTTGGATTTTTTCCTGGTCACCCTTAAACTA
>Ga0209149_1001955_pt1 | contig 11117 bp, 4 predicted proteins | sample WorMetTyACAVOLI2_FD_187423 | JGI IMG/M metagenome (GOLD analysis project Ga0209149, IMG submission 187423) | Marine gutless worms symbiont microbial communities from Max Planck institute for Marine Microbiology, Germany - Olavius algarvensis... ...
AAAATCGCCGTTTTCACGTACCGCAGCCCACATTTTTGTTTCCTCTGGAGACGCCTCTGCGACTATCACGCTTGCCAAACTCCTCGCAGCATGTACCTATCTATCTTCAATAGTTTCCGAGTTATACGATGCTTAAGTCAATGCGTAAGTCCAAAAATCGCTATTTTTTACCACATTTTTGTTTCCCCCGGGGACGCCCCTGGGACAATCACGCTAAATGCTGTATGGATGGAAGGAGAATTCGATGCTTACAGATTGTCTTGCAGCATGTACCCATCTATCTTCAACAGTTTCCTATAGTTATTCGAACCGCAAGTGCAAAAAATCGCCGTTTTCACGTACCGCAGCCCACATTTTTCTTTCCCCTGGAGACGCCCTTGCGACTATCACGCAATATTTGCATGGATGCAAAGACAATTACAGGATAAATATGACGTCATTGGTGATGTCATATGATAATAATAAACATTAATATTTCGCTGCAGAAATTCGTAGTAATTAAATTAATATTAGCAATGGGTATGATATCGTACGAAGACAAGAAGCGTATTCAAACTCTGCACGAACAGGGACTTGGTGCTAAGGCCATCAGATCAAGGTATCCGGCAAAGCAATAAAGTTTGAACACTCTGAAGACAATCTGTCGCCGCATTACCAAGACGTGTATGGCGGCCGCTGATTGGCTGCAACAACTATGCCTCATGAATTTTTACGTGCATGTAGCAAAATATGCTAATGAGCCTAAAACAGTTTTGCAACTTTTTTAGCGACGCTAAAACTGTTTTATTTTAGTTGTAGCCACTGCTAAAATAAAAAAAACTTTTAAGACTTTTTTATTTTAGTTTTAATTTAGTTGTAGCCACGACTAAAATAAAACTGTTTTATTTTAGTTTTATTTTAGTTGTAGCCACGGCTTAAGTCACTCAAGGTCATTCAAGGTCACTCGAAATGACACCCTTGAGTAGGGCACGTGTGCATCCCTATTAGGTTTCCTTTGTAACTATGTCTCTATCTCGTACCGTTTCTGAGATATTCAGCGTCAAATAATGGCGTAGTCTTGAGGGACTTACACACGACCTAGTCAAGGGTGTCACTTCGAAAGACCTCGAGTGACATTGAGTGACTTAGCGAAATATTCAATGACACGAAGCATCGCGCGGCCTCTCTGCGACAGCTGAGCTTCTTGTGATATATCCTGTGGTTCCTTCACCAACAAATCGGAACAAGAAGCTCAGCTATTGCTGAAACAGCTCGCGTTACGATAAGATGAGTGATGGCGGTAGATAGGCTAACTCTAACCTTAACCCTATAAATGACTTATTGTAGTTATGTTATTAGAGTAGTCAACGCGTAAAATTCTGTTCCGTGTTATGCTGTGTCGCCAAACACGCTAAACTGTTTCAAAAGTAGACTTGGAAAATAACGTTTAACCAATAATAGTGTCTAACCAATTTATTATTTATAATTTTCGTGCAGAAATTCAAGGAACCGGAAATGGAAGTGAAGTGACAGTACTGTTGATACTAGTTTAACTAACAAGAAACTAAACTGTCGCAGAGCCGCGCGATGCTCCACGTCGCTGTTTTACTGTCACTAAAAATCACTCGAAGTCATTCAAGTGTACACCGTTGAGTAAGGCTAGTGTAAGTTTATGTACTAATATTCCATTGTAACAATAGGGCCATATCTTGTATTGTTTTCGGTTTATGGCCGCTGTAATGGATTTTAATGCCAACTGTGGATAAATTATAATTTTTTTGTCACATAATTTGTTTATTGCTTAATGGTTTGTAATACAACAAATAGATAGTATTAGCTAAGCTATGTAAAAGGAATGTAATTAAAAGCAAGTATACCGATTCGCTAATCAGTCAATTTAATTGGATACAGCGCTTATGCGTAACAACAACCACAAGTAAAAATATACATCGTTGACTAAGATACCAAAGCAGAAAGGTCTGTATTAACAGGTCTGCAGATACAAGAAATACGTACAAAACACAAGAATAGTCAATACAGGCGGGAAGTCTCATAAATCTATAATAGTCTATTCGTAAGCTATGGATGGTGATAAAACAACGTATGGCACAGAGTTCCAAATATTGATGAAACAATGTGAAAAGAGGTGGCCACAGTGAACAAAAGTAGCATCATGATGCTTTACTCTCACAGAGTACCTTCTTTCGTATGAGAATTGGCAAAAATTTACCCGAGTCGATTCAGACATGATCACTAAGGATCTTACAACACACAAACCATTCAGCTTTACTGCGCTTAATAAACAAGAAGCTCGGCTGTCGCAGAGAGGCCGTGCGATGCTTCGTGTCATTAAATATTTTGCTAAGTCACTCAAGACCACTCAGCGTCAGTGAACATGGTACCATTTGAAAACTTGGGTACGGTTTCCAATTCGCATTCCATAGCAACTATGGTCGTATATTTAGCCGTTTCGCCACACTACACAAACGTGATAGCCAGCCAGACACCGCACGTCGGCAATACGCAGCTAGATCCGTCTCGGCTAGTCGGCTTTAGTAAGACATCGTCAAAATCATCAAGTCTTTTCGCAAGGCGTCACTTCACGGCGACAAGTATCGTTATACGCCGCTGCATCTGCTTCAGAATAAGATAGTAGTGGACATTATACACTAATAAGATCTACGGACAACGGATACCCGAGTAACGAACCTGTCGAAACGTTCTCTGCATTATGCATGGAATATCCTAAAGTGGCCGTCGGTTGAACACCGCGAAAACGCCATTTAGCTGCGTCTTTTGTCACGAAGACTTCGTGCATAATTGAACAGGACAGACGCGTTTCAGCCTTCTCCTGCCGACGACAAGCTGTCTCCTGCAATAATGGACGCGTATGTGTTGCGAAGCGGAAATTTCGACCGCAATTCTTTTCTGTACGCCCCTATTAGCTTAGCAAACCACCGGCGCCTGTTGCTGAAGCATTAGGTTAGGCTGGTACAATTTTCCCGTAAGAGCGAAGCTTCATCCTTGATATACGACTGGTGAAATATTAAAACAAAACTGTACGTCAACGCCGTTAAATTGCTGCCAAATATTTTACGCCGATGATCCAGTTATGTTCTTTATAAATTACGGAATAAAGCCGAATTAAATGTGTCCAACTGTCCGTGCACAGTCATCGTGCATGTAGACTGCACCATGAGTAAGTACTCTACAAGTTTATGCTACTTGTTATTTATTATTAATTAATAGTAATATTTATTATATTAACATTAACATAAGTATTTCTATTGCGCACCCCCTACAGTCAGACCGAAGGCGAATTACAGAGTCATGACAACATGCATTATTCAGAGCTGTAGGCGCGATGGAAAAGAAAAGTCTTTAGTCCCCGACGGAATGCAGATGTTAGTTGTGTCATTTTTGCCGCGCGGTGCTATGCGTAAGCGCGGCCTATGCTGTCATGCGGTGTGTGTGTGTCTGTCTGTCTGTGTGTCTGTCACGTTGTGAATTATGTCAAAACTAATAAATATATCATCAATTTTTTTCACCGTCGGGTAGACACATCATTCTAGTTTTTCTGTGCCAAACGGCATAGCGATATTTCGACGGGGATCCCCTAACGGGGACGTCGAATGCAGGTGGGATAGGCAGGAATCGCGATTCTGAGCCTATATCTGGCTTTAATGCCTGCTATTAGCGCTGCAACAGGCAAGGTGTTGTCAACAGAGTCGCCGGTGGACGACGGCCACCGTCTCGCAAGTTGTGACACATCGCTGGTAGTAAGCGGCGGTGTTGATTGTGGGAGAAGACGACGAAATGTTTATGACAAGAAGCCTCAACGTTTCGCCAGACAACAGAACAGCGCATTTAACTGCACGCAGTGATAAATCTGTAGCCTACATAACTAAAAATAAAAGACTCGACGTTTTGTACTGTTGGAGCTAACTACTGACAGACACAAAGCATCGCAAGGCCTCTTTGCGACAGCAGAGCTAGTTGTTTTATTTAGGACTGATGAAACTTATATAGAATTTGGATGGATTATTCGTGAGTCTGCTCAGGACACAAATGCAGTTGCATTTCCAACGAAACCCGCGTAACATCTTTATTTGAGACGTTTTATTTTAATGTGTCTTGCAGAACTGAAACAGAGACTGTTAGTAGAATGCAGAAAGCTTGACCAGTCGATTATTGTGGCAGCCATCAGTCAGTGGCGTCGCCGTCTCTTTGGTTGTGTCATGGCTCACAATGGACATTTTAAGCACATTTTGTGGCGTTTTCATGGTTCAGGGTGTTAAGTTAATGCTGAGAATTTTTTTTAATTTGGGGTTTTACTGTTTAACTGTTTTGTGACTGTTTGGTTTATCGCCAAAATGTAACTTGTCTGAAACATTTTACCAGGTATGGGCATTACGCAGATGAGGTGGGAGACATACGCCAGACTCGTAGTTGTCTCTTAATTCACTACGCCAAAGATTAGAGTTTTTAGTTACGATTTGATGATGCTAAATGATGATGCTAAAAGGATGTGGTTTTTTTGTGGACAGACTGTACATTGGACTAGTTAAGGTACTATTAATCGGCATGTATTCTATTCTGAAGATAAAGATAAATTTACTTTCTCCGTCAAACGCAGTGATCACGCAGTCAGTACAGGCCTATGCGTAATCAAGAAACTAAAAGTGCACCAACAATAGCAGACTAAAGGGGTGTTTATAGCGATACAACTCAACTCAGCTGAACTCAACTGAACTCAACTCGACAGCGTGAACAACAGTTGACTCAGTTTGTAGGTCTGGGTCATGACGTCATAAACAAAAACATGACTGACTTGGCTGTACGCTGTTTAACTGGGTCAGTAGAGTTGAGTTGAATTGAGTTCAGTTCAGTTGAGTTTAGTGAGTTGTGTCGCTATAAACACCCCTTAACGGAACAACAGACAGTCTACAGTTACGTCGTTAGCATGCAGTAACACAAACAGTGCAAAATATACGACCGTTTCATGAGTTCATCTGTCACACGTGGAACACGACAAGAATATTCCCTCGAGGACGGACTACGGCTCTAACATTGTGATGTACGGTTATGGCCGGCAATGGAGAAGGCGACAAGCTGCGGCCAGTGACGAACGACTGTTTACAGTCCGCAAACCATTAACCGGACGGCGCAAATGTATGAATTTAAGCCAAAATTGTCGGGTATCACTAATGTCTCCAACGTATTGCGAAATAAAAATGTTTAACTGTTGTTGAATATTCAAAATGCTATTTCATTTACTGTCAAAGCAAATAAACTCTGGTTTAAAGCTTTTGCATAAAAATGCAATAGTTAGGCCTACACTACAACGTTCCAGATCAACTGTACACTACTAGTTTTTGTTTTTGATAGTCTAAACATAGGAATAATAATAATAATTTTTATTATTATTATAAGACAGCGCATGTTTTTGTATCAGCACATAACAGTCGCTGTTCAGCGCATTAATGCTGTTCTTCTACATGACGATTCTTTTTGTCGCGTTCAGCTATGCTACAGCGCGACTTAGCTACGGGCGGCCTGTCCGTCTGTCACACGCTGGTAATGTGTCAAAACTAATGAACGTAGGATTATGCGCATTTCACCGTCAGATAGCCCAGGGACTCTAGTATTTTTGAAGCCATGCCAGCTTTCATACCCTAGGTCACAGGGACTCCTAACCCTCACCATAACTGGCTTGAAAACGTGTTGCGGGATACCCCGCCATGGTAAACTTACTAATAATACGAAAGAAAATTTCACGCAATGTAACTGAGGAAATGCTAATTCTATGCGTCTAAAAATAACTGTCTTTTAAAACGCTTTTGTTATACTGTTGCGGACCAGCAATGTTCCGAGTGTGACAAATAAAACAAGCTGTGCGGCTAGGTGGCCGCCACAATATGCCCCCGCCCCGTGACCTTGACTTTTGACCTTTTGACCTTGAAGTCGGTGTGCTAGTCGCATGTGACCTGGGGTACCCCTGTGCAAAGTTTCGTCTTCCTAGGCCTTTTGGTTTTCGAGTTAGAGCCGATGTAGGCCTACGCGACATCAGACAGACAGACGGACAGACGGACGACGGACGCCGATCACCGCTTAATGCCCCCGCCCCCCCTCCCTACGGGGCGGGGGCATAATAAACGGTGTTCATTTTGTGGCGCAAACCAATAAACAGACAAAAAGGTAGAGAACGTTTTGTTGTAAAGGTGTACTCCAACGAACTTTTTTATTTCAACTAACGAACGACTTATGTAGAAGTTTTACAAAAATTGTAACTATTTTATTTTTAAGTAAAGCAGTTTTTTCATAAAATGAACTTTGTTATTTCAATATTTTGTGCGCCTTTACCATAATGAACAATGTCATCATGCGCGAGGAAAACTAGTTCCTCTTACAGTAGCCTACGTAATATTGTTTAAGCGCGTTAGTTTTCGGCAACATACTTCGTCTGCTAGCGCGAAAGAATATTAATTCTATAATTGCTGCAACGTATTAATCACGGAGTACTAATAAAATAGCCGTATTCAGTTTAGTTTTGTTTACAGTTTACGTCGTAAGACTCTGTGGAATCCCGCAACCACGAGTAATATAATAAAATAACCCAAATAACCAAACAGATGGTTCTCAGTACTTTCGAGAATAAAACGTTTGAAAATTGTTTTCTCGCTACACAAGAGGATTAAATTTAATTTAACTATCTAAAATGACTTGCATACACTACACGGCGAGTGTAGTTATGGCTAATTCATTTTTGGCCGGAGTACACCTTTAAGAGTAAACTTACTTACTTACTTACTAGACTGAAGCGAAAGCCCAACCAACGCCGACAGCTAGCGTCATATTGATAACAAGCAGTATTGTCATGGGCACAATATCAGTAATCATAGCTACATTTGACGCCAGAGGCGAGGGCGGCATAGTTGCGCTGAGCATGGCCCACAGCAACAGGTGACCTTTAAGGCGGCGGTTTAAAAGCAGGTCTGTCAAAAGTCTGGGGAATTCTTGCATCAAAAGGTACAAGAAGCTGTGCTGTCGCAGAGAGGCCGCTAGATGCTTCGTGTCTGTCAGTAGTTAGCTTCAACCTCGAGCGCAGTCTTTTATTATTTGTTACTTCGGCTTCAGATTTCCCATTTTGCGTATAATTGAATTCCGTTCTGTTGTCTTCGTCTTAACGTCGAAGCTTTCTGTCATAATCAAGATTCACTGATGCGTGGCGTGGCTATGTTTGTTGATCGCGGGAGACGAACGACGTATAAGTGCTATAACCTATATTCCACCGTCGAAATGTTGACGACACGCGACGGTCCAGAACTACCAGCAGTGATCGATGCCAAAGCCAGATATTGGTCGAAAATCGCGATTGTTGCCCCATATATTGGGGGCGTCGGAATATTGCCAAAAGGTTTGGTATTGAAAACTGGAATGGTGTGGCTACCCGATGGTGAGAAAAGTTTGAAAATATCTTTACTCACTTGGATAGTCATTTGTGTCTTTATTTTGTTTTTTTATACTCATTGCTTTTTAGTATGTTTGTTTATTGCATTATGTTTGTGATTTTATCTACACTTGTGTTTTATTTCCTTTTCTCTTAGTGTTAGCTCTTATGGCATGTCCCTGACCGTGCTATCAGTTCACATTCATTTGCTATTGCCGTTTTTCTCCCATGTTCTACGTGAACTGTAACATGTTTAAATAAATAGATTACACGAACGTGACGGACAGACAGACGGACATCGCACGACGGCGTAGGCATCGCGCGGCAAAAAGACAATCTGCACCGGATCACGTGACTACAATGCCGATCTGTGTAACCAAATATTCGCATACACCGAACAAGTAAGAAAGTACAAAACAAAGAAAAACCTAGCTATTAAAACACGAATTAATTCGAGGCGCTACCGGGCAATTTTAAAGAAAATAGGTAATGCGTTTGAAAATGACAAGATAGCCAAACGCGCCCCGGAACAAAGCAACAAAAAGTTTGCCACGACTTGATGACAATATAAAATGTGTGAACTGATCCATCAGTCTTTAGCTGCCAGTAGCCTATTGTACGCATATTAGTGCGTTAGAAATTACATCGTGTTCCAAAAAAGTAAGCTGTTTGATGTTTGATAAACACTTTGGCAAATATGGACCGATTTTCGAAATTCTTTCACCAGGTGATTCGTGAGAAAATTAGCTGTGTGTCAATATCACAGTTATCATCATCTCATTTACTCATCGTTTTATGTTTCCAGCCATTTTTGTCTTAAAATACAAAACGCAGTCTGCGGGCTCCAGAGCCAGCGAAATGGTCCACAATGGCAGCCGGTTCTGGAATGTAGTCGCGATGGACTAGTGCTGTGCAATCTGCGATATTTTGACACAGGCATCGCATTAGGCGGCGATATAATATAATAATAATAATAATAATTCCAAGACAATGTTTATGATGCTGTCATCATGGCAGAGCCATTGCAGTGCGAGAGTTCACCCGGTTCATTTGATGAATGTAGAACGGCGCCAAGCCGATAATATAGATGATAATATAGGCTTCATATAGCGAGTCTCCTGAAAGAAACATTAGTGTAATATCCGCAAACTTGTAAAACAGTACACGACGATGTAGGCCTAGTATTAAGTTTGTAAAAAATACTTTGGGCTTTGAGGGGAACGTGCCCCTTTACCCTCCTTGGATCCGCCCCTGCTTACTTACTTATAAGCCTGGCTGATGTCTTTCTCCCGTGCATGAGAAAGAAAGAAATTTTTTAGATTGGTTCTCCATAGTGTGGTCGGATAAAACTACAGAACCAGCAGAGGAGACGCAAAAAGGTTCGGAGATGGCGAGCAGAGATGTACGCCGCGGACTGTCAGAGTCTCCAACAGACGACTGGCTACCTTCGCGGAGGCCGAGCGCTGCGCCTCCGGCCCCATTACCGGTCGCGTTACTGGGACAAGACGGCGGCTGGATGTGAAAACGTGGAAGATCACCCCGAGCTGCTGCACCAGGAGCGTCTGACACTGCGCCGCCGACAAGAGAACGCGTCTGGCGGCTGAGACGGTGGAACGGGTTGAGACGAAGACTGAGGGAGCCCAGATCGCGGCGCATGTTCTCGTTGAGCCAGCAGTAGAGCAGCGGGTTGACGCAGGCCGACACCATCGCGAAACCCTTCAGCACGAGGTCGGCAACTTCGAAGTGTCGGCCGCTGACGACGTCGCGGTCCAGTTCGGTGATTAGCCCGAACGCGTTCCACGGCAGCCAGCAGACGACGAAGTTGACGACGATTGCCGCCAGAATTCGATTCGTTTTAATCGTCCGCGACGCAACGTTGGAGCTGGCGAACCCCAGCGGCGAGGTCCTCCCACGATCCGTCGTTACTGGCTCGCTGACGAACGAAGGACAGCGACGGAATGGATTCAGAGCGGCGGTGGAGCTGCTTCTCTGGCCGGCCGACAGCGCCCGATGACGTCGACGCCGCAGGCTGACGTAGATCCGGCAGTAGAGGGTTGCGGTGGCAACGAGCGGAAGGCAGAACTGGATGACGAACGCAAAGACGCTGTAGGCCCGTCGAGCCGACGCACTGCCCCACCGCTCTATGCACAGAACCATTCGGCGCACCCCGATGGATGGATCGGCGACGACCTCCTCGAGGGTAGTGTAGTGCACGATCGGAATCGCCAGAATCACTGACACAGCCACGTTGATGACTACCAGCCAGATTGCGTGACGACCGGACAGAGGCTTTCCGAAAGGCCGCACGATGAGTAGATACCTGTCCAGCGACGACAAACTGGCAATTGATGAAATAATAATAGTAATAGAAATAGTAATAGTAGTAGTAGTAGTAGATCCGAATCCGGATCAATAGCAACACCAAAATTTAATCACTTCTAGACGGTCACCCCTTGCCCACGCCTACCATGTTTGGTCGACGTCTGTTAACGCGTTTGTGAGTTATCCTGCTCACACGACAGAACGATCACATAACTCCGCCAGCCTTTGCAGAGTAATAATAACGATAATCATAATAATCATAACTAGACGCTGGCATGTGACGATATCATGCCAACCGGATGGACGCCCGCCGCAGCCAGTTCGACCTTGGAAGAGTGGACGCGTACATTTAGCCGAAGGCAGCAGTGTAGTTGTTTTAGAACAAGAAATACGTTCTGTCGAACTCGGAGTCTGTCCAATGCAACTTTTTCATTTTTATCACGTCATGAAAATCTGATGATTTTACACTGAGATATGGCGATATATCGATTTTCAAAATGGCGGCCGTCAGCCATCTTGGAATTGTTTTACCACCATACGAGACCACCCACGAAGTCCCTGTCAAATTTTATGTCAATCTGATACACAGATCTGAAGATATAGCTGTTTGAATTTTTCGCATATTTGGCTTGAAATGCCTATTCAATTTCCCAAAATTGGGGTGTTGGGCGACTTTGGACCCCTAACTGTGATTATTCATCATCGAGACCCACAAAAGGCACATCCTTACGTAAATCCGCGTCTTTTAAGCTATCAACTGTAAAAATCTGTTGAGGGGTCTGACCTGTAGGCGAGTTGACAGAAAGTGTGATGGACACACACACAGACAGACAGACAGACAGACAGACACACACATGTAAATTTATATTGTGTCCATGCACAGCATTAGACAGACAAATAAGGGGTTAAAATGTTACGGGGTTAAAGGGTTGACGTTAATGGGTTAAAGGGTTAAGGTTAAGGGGTTAAGGTTAACGGGTTAGGGTTAAGGGGTTTTAGGGTTAAGGTCTTTTGGGGTTATGGGTGTTTTGGGTGTTTGGAGGTTTTGGGGTGTTTGAAAGTTTTGAGTGTTTGGGGGTTTGGGCTGTTTGGGGATTTTAGGTGTTTGCGGATTTTGGGGTGTTTTGAGGTTTGGGGTGTTTTGAGGTTTTGGGTGTTTTGGGGTTTTGGGGTGTTTGGGCGTTTTGGGCTTTTGGGGTGTTTTGGGCTTTTGGGGGTTTTGGGGTGTTTGGAAGAGTTTCAGCTGAATGGAAAGAAGGCATTATCGTCTCACTCTACAAGGGCAAAGGGTCGCAGTCTGAGTGCAGTAGCTACAGGCCGATTTCTCTTTTGTCTGTATCGGGAAAAGTATTTGCACATATCCTTC
>Ga0209149_1001957_pt1 | contig 11116 bp, 5 predicted proteins | sample WorMetTyACAVOLI2_FD_187423 | JGI IMG/M metagenome (GOLD analysis project Ga0209149, IMG submission 187423) | Marine gutless worms symbiont microbial communities from Max Planck institute for Marine Microbiology, Germany - Olavius algarvensis... ...
GGGGTAGTATGAAGATAAGTAGGCGCAATCCCTGTTCTCCCTTTTTTAGTGTCAGTTATAGCATTAACGGTCATAAAATATTATAGTACTTAATCAGTATTATAGTACTTATTCAGTATTATACCGCGGCACGATATTACTCAACATTGAGTCGGTGCCATATTGGAAGAAGAAGAAGAAGAAGAAGAAGAAGAAGTATACCGCCTCGTGGGTCGGTTAGGGTTCAGCAGTAAGGGTTAGTGCCAAAGTATGTTAGAAAGCACAGATTATTTAGCTACACACTTAAGCAGCTTTAAGCTTTTTGGTTATTTTTTGTGTTTTCAGATCAGTGTAGATACGTAACAGAAAATGACTGATCTCGATTACTATACCTGTCGAGGACAGATTCCTTCATGGAACCAGAATTCTGCTGGGTACACTATGCCAGGCTTGCAGATGTCCTCTGGTGGTCGACACCTGCCAGTACGCATGAGAAATGAGATATCTCGATGTTACAGAACGTCTGTTCAACAGTCGCCACAGCAACAGCAGCAGCAGCAACCAAAGATCTTATACAATCTCTTGATGCAGCCTGAGAGTAGAAATGATGCTGCACAAGTCGGTACTACCGTTAATTATGTGTCTAATAATCACTTGATGCCGTCCGATGCGTCGCACCAGTTTTCCTGTTCTGGCGACTTTCTGGTACCAGTCGGTAGACCGCGAAGCCGGTCGATGGGAGCATCTGGATGGAGAATGCCGGATGTGATGCCAGTTAATACAGCATCTCGTACACCCAGTCGCGACAGTTTGGCCAGCTATGATGGAAGTATAGCTTCGGATGAGAGTGCTGTCCGGTGGGGTAGTGTCAGCAGTGGTGGTCGTGCCGATCTGCTACTAGAAGATGCGCGCAGCAAGCTCATGACGTTGAGCACGAAAAGTGATGGTTCACCAAGTTACTACGAGTCCGACGTCGACACCCGGAGTCTAAGCCAGCCAGGCAGCCCTCACACTCCGATCCAGGCATTCCGCAAGTACTCCGAGGGCAGCCAGCTGCGATCCCGTTTCCAGCACCTGCGTTCCGGTTATCGCTCGACAGTTCAGTCCAGTGGTTCTGACCATCCCGTTGATCTGTCCTGCAAATGGAAGAAGGTTAAGTGTACCCCAGCACTGCCGTATGCTCGCCGGGCCACCATAAGTCACCACGTAACATCTAATGTTTCCCTCGATGAAGGGATTGATGATGATTCTTCTTCGGAGACGTCCATCCTTAAGTCGATTCTCACTGGTCGTGTACGCTCCAACTCGATGTCGGTTTGTGGTAACCGCCATGCCACCGCTGGAGATCTTGGGGACCTTGCTGGTAAGCTTAATCCACGACAGCATGTTGCCCTTGCGAAGAAGAACCTTCTTCCGGTAAAGGCTCGAATCACCGACCTGTTGAACAAGAGCATTGATTTTGCCTGTCATCTGCAGTGTTTCACGGCCTTGCCAGTTGCCGATCAGAGGTCTCTTCTGGTGAGTGCCGCACCCCGGCTGCTGCTTCTCGAGATGGCCAGATCCAACATCCAGTTTGCGGTGACGCCAGTTCATGGTAGTGGATCACAACTGGCAGAAGAGGGAGAGGTGGCTACGGCAGCTGGAGATGACACCGGCAAGAACACATCGCAGTCGTCGCCATCACAGGATTCTGCAGAGATGCCGACGCAGCAGTTCGTCGAGTCCGTGCAGAATTTCGTGAGAAGATGTCAACAGTTTGGCATCAGCACCGAAGAGTACTTCTACATGCGACTGATCGCTCTTTTCCAGCTCGGTAATTCATTTCATTGCTTATTTTGTTGTTGTAAATTTTAGACTTGTTTTTGTGGAATATCTACATATCTATGGTTGTCAAACTGTTGTCTTCATATAGGCCACCAGTGTCATTTAAGTGTTATACTTGTAACTTACAGGTTTTATTTTTTTGTTTCTATAGCAGACATTGACTTAGCTGGCTGCTCGCCAGCTTTTAATAATATTTTTCTGTAACAGAACTCTGGTGTAATGTGTATGATACATGCATGTTTCGCAATAAATTTATCACTGGTTCGTTTAATTCTTTGAAATTATATACCGTCGTACGATTCCCTGCCACCCATTAAATGTCCTTTGATGGTATCGGCTGCGTACAAAGATTGAAAGTTTAGCATTCTTTTATCATTTTATAATTTTTTTAAAGTTGTTAAACTGCATTCAGTGGTAACGGAATGGTTTGTTGAGGATTGTGATTTAAAAAACGCTAATATTTTGCTACTATGTTTTGGTATATTTCAGTTTGGCCTTGCCTGTAAACTGTAACATTTTGATGATATTCCTGAGTGCATGCAACTGAATCTGGTAGCAGTTTGCATGATTGTTAAACAGGAAGAAAAACAATTCAGGTGGGTTTGTAAATTTTGGACAGCTAGAAAACAACGCATGACATATACACATAATATAAGAAACTGTGCCTGTAAGTGAAGTTTTTGTTAACTATGCATGTAATAAGGTAGTTATGGCAATGATATTACATAAGGAAGCCGTGTTACAGAACTTTATCTGCGTGCATTGTCCTGGCAGTTTTGACTGCGTGGTGCGTTATGTAATTTGATAATTGACAGCGCACCTGCTGACGTAACACGTCTGTATGTCGGTCAACTTCCTGTCTTGTTGGTTCTTAACTGTGATTGGTCGAACGGTGGAAGCTCACATTTTGTGTTATACAGCTTCCTTCTTTCATAGCCGTCGTCCCCGACTGCACCACATAGATACCATGGGAGTGGTCATGTACTGAGCTCATCAGAGTGACTATTGAGTTAGTAGTTCAACGTCCCACTTGACACATGCAGGCGCAGTAGTGTATAACAGTTATGGTGCACATTTGTTTACGGCACCGGTGGCCACACATCAGTGAATACGCCGAAGAGAAGAGAACAGAATTTATTTGTATGCGCAGTAAATCTGAAATGGGAGTAACTCATAATAGAAGATTGCGCATGACACATTGTAGTATTGAAGCTAACTACTGACAGACACGAAGCATAGTACGGCCTCTCTGTGATAGCAGGGCTACTACTGAGAACTGGGTGACATACTGAGTCATGAGATCACTGGTGCATTGTGGATATTAATCATTCTACGGCAAGCTCATCCTGTATTTTGAATTGCTTATATAACCAGCAGTGCACGTATTTTCCGGTATAGGTGTACCGGTGGGTCGATCGGTGCGTAACGTTGGCGTGGCGAGAGGATTAACGCCTCGGAGAAAACACCTCCTGAAAAGAACACCCATGTAGGCCTAAACTTTCATGTCACAATGAGCAACATCCCTCAGCATTATGTGAATGTACTAAATTGTGTTTTTTTGTTTTTAACACAAATATAGCAGATCTCGGATATGTTTGTTCACTCTGTCTGCTGACACCATTTTGTGTAATGCTCGACGAACGTTTTTTGCTAAGAGGCTGCGTAGTTCTGGTGCTGTAGTACGTTCTTTGTAATTGGTTTCTTTGTGTTTTACAAGCGGAGAAGGGAAAGCTGGTATTGTTTTCAACGTGTCTGTCTGTCTGTGTGTGTGCCCATTCGTCAACAAACCAAAAAGTGGTGCAGGTGTCTGTTCCGCTGAGTCGGCAGAATGTCATTAGCGCTATAGCATTGCAATAGTTGGAGATGCAGGTACATGAAACTTGGCAGGTGTGTAATTTGAACCAAGATGCAGGTCGAGTTCAAAGATCTGTGCATACGAATGAATACTCTGTGAGTGCTGGGTTTTATCCCATCGCAGACACATGGCTTCTCTTCTTGTGTTGTTTCTTCTGCAGCATTGTAATGTATCGTATCTCATACATGCTTCATGTATGTCGCTCCGAAAGGACCTATATAATGTTTCGAGTGGGACATTTAACTCTACTATACTATATACTTTGTGCGTGTATTCATATTAATTCCTCTATTTTTCTATGGGCGTCCACAATCTGAATCTATTCAAAGAACAGTTGATTGGTTGCCATGGTGAGAATGCCGTCAGATAAGGTATGAATGAGTTAGTGGGTTTTAACGTCCAACTGCACACAAAATAAGTTAAGTTGGAGACGAATCTCTCCAGGCCGTTGATTGCACTGCTAGTAACAATCAATTGGCCGACAGAATGTGTTGCACAAAAATGTGTGAAATACACGGAAACACAAAAAAAACAACAGCGGCACAAACAAACTGACAGTAATTAAACAAACGTGGCACGTTTATGGACGCCAGGAGTAGCCCCCGCCGCTAGCATAAAGTGATGAATTTTTCATGGGGGGGGGAACATCTGTGACGCCCTTGGTGACGCGACAGACAGACAAACAAACAGACCGACGGAAGAAGGACATCACCCCATCCCGTTGAAATTTATGTTTGCGGCGTGGGCTTAGAGATGCCAAAAAACAAAAAAAACTAGATGCTGGCATGTGACGATATCATGCCAACGGGATGGACGCCCGCCGCAGCCAGTTCGACCTTGGAATATAAATATGACGCGTTGATCTCAGGGATTTGTAGGCCAAAGTTCACCAAACCTGGCACACGTGTAGAGCAACCATCTGTGCTTAACAATTTTTTTTCAGAATTACAATATTCTGCCGCGTTCGGTAGTGAGAGCAGGAAGTTTGCCGGCGTGGTCTGAAAATATGCCAAATTTCGTCACTTGTTGGCCCACCCTGTAGTTTAAGGAGGACCAGAAAAAAGCCAAGTAGTAACTTCTCTATTCACACTCAAGGTCCACCAAGTTTCGCAAACCTCCGTTAACCTGGGCCGAGCATAAGGTGGCCATAAAAAATAAATAAAATGCATAACATAACATGGACTTAGCTCAAGCTACGCTGAGCGGGCGTCCATAATAAAGCTAAACCGACCAGGTATAGGTATAGTAGAGTTTAACGTCCCACTCGACACATTATAGGTCATTTCGGACACGATAAACCGACAGGGGTGAATATCCGTGGTATAAGCCTATTCTTGCTGGGGTGAGCATAAACAAGGTAGGGCGTAGGGCGGTTTCAAGGAAAACGTAGCGTCATATAACCAGGTTGAATTGTTGACGTCAGACGCGGCCTTTATTAATGTCATACGTCGATTTGTGCACCGTCTCCACTGCACTGAAAGGCCGTGAACGTGAGAACGCTGTTGACCGTTCACTTGCTGTATAATAGCGAAAGCTGTTGAGCGCGTAAACAGGCGTGTGCTGGCCTGGCTTGTTTGCCTCTGTGTGATTATAACCTGTTTATAGCCGCTTCACTGATTTGCCCTGTCTTCAGCTAGCGCTTTGACAGTCTTGTTGGGGGTCGTCTGGGACGTGGGATTTTTTTTATAACTGGGGGTTCTAGGTTTTGTGGGGGTATATTCTGATTCATGAGCGACGAGTAACGACTGGCAGTGCTGTTGTCGTGGGGACACCTATACCTCAAATGCCTCAGAACTGTGTCAATCTCGTTGATGCCCATCGGGATACGGACCCCTGCACCCAAACCCCCGTGTCTGGCGACGCCCCAGAGCACCAGGAAGTGCATCCAGCATGGTAAAAGACCCACTTCAGTAAAACGCGTACCGAAATGAGTAGTTCACGCCGTTGGGTATATATAGATAGATAGATAGATAGATAATGTCGATTTATATAGCGCATCGTCGTAGAAAAACCTCTAATGCGCTGGACACACTAGTACTTAGCGAACAAGAATGTTTTCAATGAACGTCTGAAAGACTCGTCACTACACGTCGGATCACGAGTGACGAAGGTCAGCTGACAGCGAATTCCAAGTCATTGGTCCAGCGACAGCGAAGGACCGACGACCAAGTGAGCTGAGTCGGTAACGCGGCACAAGCAGTTGCTGACGACTGGCAGAGCGTAGTCGCGAAACCGTACCCAAGCTTTCGAATGGCACCAATTTCAATGAGCTTGAGTAACCTCTAACCCCGTCTGAGGCTGAGCCATATATCCACATAGCTTGCCGTCGGTGTTGAAGGTGCTCGCAAGTAACACCCTGGATATATGCTACCCCCCCCCCTCCCGGAGATTACCCACGCTATATTTTTAGAGCTGAGGTTTTAAGCTCTAATTGACATGCAACGCTGCAACTTACCGTTTTCGAGATATGCGCGGTTAAATGGCCAAAATTTAGGCCCAAAATTTCGGATTTGGGCGATCCCTGGGGAACCGCCCCCAAAAGGGGGAAGACCTGTCCGGGAATATGTCCGTCATGCAAACTTTCACGCTGATTGGTGCCACCGTCGCCGAGTTATCTGTAATCAGACAGAGTAAAAATAACAGCAAACTCAGTATACCCTGCTGTAGTAACGAATGGCGGATAACAGACAACGCACGTGCTGTGGGGGCAGAGAAAAATTCGCCCCGTACCCCACTGCACGGTGCTGCCACCTGATTATTTAATGGTATGAAACTAGCTCTATTCCTGCGCCGAACAGGGAGTCCATTATAAGCAAAAATATGTGCCATCCATTGGAAAGGGGGGCGACGGTGTTGCACATAGTTTTAACTGCATCCCTCGAGACGCTTTAAGGCCCGTTTATAGCGACACAACTCAACTCAACTCGACTGTCACCTATCAGTGAACGTAGTGACCCAGTTGACTCAGTTTGTAGGTCGTGACGTCATAAACAAAAACACGACTGACTTGGCTGTACTCTGTTCAACTGGGTCAGTTGAGTTGAGTTGAGTTGTGTCGCTATAAACACCCCTTTACGGCTGGTTTGTATCTTGCTGACGCACTTGTCAAAACGGTTTCTATCTGTAGATGTTATTCACCGGCGGCGCAGAGTTGCGCCTAGTCTGTGTGTTATATATGCGGCTCGGTGTGTCTGATGCTGCTGCTATGGCAACGGAGATTGCTATGGCAACGGAGACGCTGTCTAACCGTTTGACATTTGCCTCTGCGCTTTGAGTGACGCTGTGAGACGTTTACGCTGATTCCGCGAAAAGAAAACGTTACTGTTGTCGGTAAACGTTAATGAATGTGCCTTACATTCGTGTTCAATCAATCAATCCGGAATTTTTTAAATTGGCCTAAGCAAGGATTGACTGCAAGGTCCACTAACAGAAGTTAGTCAGTTACGATAGTTGTATGTTCGAATATGACACGATGAACAGATGAGTCTTCAGACAGTCAATTTCAGACGACGGTCATTGCAACAACATCTTAAAAGCCAAAGTTTTATTACCGCACGACGCTGTGCATAGCGCGGACTATGCCGTCGCAAGATGTCTGTGCGCGTCCGTCTGCGACACGCCGGTATTCTGTCGAAACGGTTAAACTTACCCTCAGACTTCCTTCACCGTCGGGTAGCCACACCATTCTAGTTTTCCACGCCAAACGATATGGCAGTATTCCGACGCGTGACCGGAACACCCCCGCTATCGGGGGCGTCAAATGTAGGGGGTATGAAAAAATCGCAATGGTGAGGGAAGTGGAAGAGTGAGTGATCCGGATCCACGACCGCATCACCACCAAAAGTTCAATCAATTCGTCCTATTAGTATGGCCGCATTCCATTATTCTAGCAAGCTGCAAACCTGGCTGCAAACCTGGCTTTCGACTTGCGTGAGCATGTCAAAAGCACGTCGCAAGCAGGTCGAAAGCATGTCCAAAGCGAGTCGAAAGCCAGCTGCAAACTTGCTTAAAACCTAGTGACGACCGCACGTAGCAGGTTCGCGACCAGGTTTTCGACAAAAAAAAGTCAAAAGCGTGTCGAAAGCATGTCGCAAACCCGCACGAACGTGTCGAAAACCTGGCTGCAAACCTGGTCGAAAGCCAGGTTTGCAGCTTGCTAGAATAATGGAATGTGGCCTTTAGTCTCCACAAAGATCAGTTGCTTCAGGATCCGTTAACCTTTAAACAAAACAGTCATATGAACCCCCTTTTGGTTTTTTCACTATAATTTTAGTTTTTTTTCACTGTTTTAGTTGTTCATCCTCATCATGATCATCCCGTCACAACTGCCTTAACACACATTACTCTCCTGTGGCATGATATAGCCTTTTTGTGCTGAAAGTGCCGTTAAACACCATGCAACCAACCAACTTCCCTGGTTGGTTCCGTGGCTCAGCGGTAGAACGTCGGTCTTTCGCTGTCCTGCGCTCAACCTACAGCTGACGGGTGACCACTTATGTGGGTAAACCGTCCGCTGTAGAACAGCCAACTAGGCCAACTCAGCCTTTCATCCTTTCGTGGTCGATAAATGAGGAGTAAGCTGCAACTTGATGTTGTCACCACATATCTGCTGAATGCGAACGAAGGCTAAAGGCAGCCATGGTGTTTGCACTTTGCAGGTTAAACTGTGTGATCCATGTCTGAGCGCCTTGAGGACGAGTTACTTGTCATCTATAGGCGCCATATAAATCCACGTACCTTTACCTTTCCTTTACCTCCCTGCAGTAATCATGCTCACAGAATGTAAGGCAGATTCATTGGCCTTTACGTCGTCTGCACAATGAGCTGAATTCGTGCTGCTGGGCAGTGTGTGGTTGGTCAGTGAAATCAATGGTCAAGTCGTCTGTCACGACGCAGTAATAAATCTTCGCGTGAGTCGTGCAGCTCTGCTGGCAGCCGGCGCATGCGCGATGGATGGTCTCGCGATGACAGCAGGGGTCAAGGTGATGTAAGGCCGGCGTGGAGGGGGGGGGGGTAGCGGTACGGGGAGGGGAGAGCCATAACCTTTCTAGGAACCGTACCAAATCGGTATCAAAGTATCAATCGTACTGTGAGGCGCGCGTTGATGCCCCGTTTCCAGCATTACATCGTCTGTTGCCTCTAAAATTCCCGTAAAATGAGTAACTACTTTTTTTACACAAATTTACGTGGATATTGCAATCACTGGACGACACAACGTTTGTAGCAAAAGGCCGTATTTGCTGAACCCTTTATCGGCAAATTAAAACCGCAGAGCAACGGACCATTATACAGCAATACGGTGATTGGTGCACTGGCCGTTGATGAGTGGTCTGTTACATTTGGTACAGCGAGAAGGGGCCTGGGGGGCCCCTCTTCGCTGTACCAAATGTAACAGACCACCCATCAACGGCCAGTGTACCAGTGTACCAACTTAATATTGTTTGATGTGGCGCTATAATTGCCTCTGGACTCCAAAGGGTTACCCTAAGTGACTGACGGTTCCGGTGACCGATCGTACCCCCTCCGGACAAACCCCCATGTCATAATACCCCGTTCTTTGCTGCCGTACGTGGGTCGGTTAGGGTCAGGACCCCGCCTAGACCCGCAAGCCGAATTTATAGTGGAATTTACGACTGGCTTGTCAAAACTTACGGCTGCTTTTCGGCTAAAACTGCAGTGCGGCGAAGGAATTTTGCGGCTAAAAATTCCAGCGGCTTGCCAGATTTGCAGCTGCTTTTCGGCTAAGCCAGAAATTATATTATTTAATTACATCAATTAAGAAACTTGCAGCTGAAAATTCGAGCAGATGGCAAATTTATTGCTTAAAAAACAGACTGCCTGTTTATCTCAGTTACACAACATATCACTGTCAGTCTGGCACTTTTGAAAATTACTGTCAGCTGCCACTATAACTAGTTCTAGTGTCACTATCTCTGTTAGTTTCTGGAAAATCCACCAGCTAATGTTCAGACATTCTAGTGCATGTGCATTTTAGGCCCTCCTACAGTTTTCCGGCTAGCGGCATTTTTTCGGCGGTTTTTCGGCTAAATCCGTAACTTTTCGGCTAGGCGGCTAAATTCAGTGGTTTGGGGTCTAACCCCGCCTCGTGGGTCGGATAGGGTCGGGTTATTGCCAGTTTTCAGAAAAAAATGTCGGATGAGCTTTGTCCTAAGAAAGCAAAATGGTCTACGACCCACATGTAAGGATTTTGTCTGGGGGGGAGGTTCCCTCTTACCGGCGCTTCAACAGGCAGTTGGTCTAGGGGTCTGGACCCCAGCCAAGCTTAGTCAGGGCCCAGGGGCATCCACGACATTGACGAAAATCCGAGACTTTTTTGAGTAAGGGGTCCCACTGTGGTCATATGAACTGATGTTTACCCTGAAAATTTGCCACCCCCCAGTCTTAAAAAGATACCCCCCTTGAGATATTCCCACGGACGTTACCCCCCTAGTCGGATAGATGAAGGAGTATGGGTTAGTGTCATTTTTCACATTTTATGTATAGGATGGGCAGATCTTATGGATTCAGCCGTAAAAATCATGGCCTTGTCTTTGTTCATACCACGTCGCCGTCGCTGAAATCGAATAATGCTCTAGTTGGCAATTTGTTCTTGCATAAAATGTTGCATCTTGCATAAAAGCGGGGCACTGCGGAACGTTAAAATAGTACGTGTGTACGTTGCGCAGTGCTGGAAACCGAGCATGACTGAGTGCTGAATAGCTGGGCGTCAGATTGGCCATTGAGCGGCGCGTGATTCCTGACCATTAGATACGTGATAACCTTGTAAGCCGTGCAGGTTACTCACGTAGGCTACCTTGTTTTAGTCTACATAAAAACATTGAACCGGCAACCAATCGCTGCTTATTAATGTGGGTCGCAGACCTACTTCAGATCAAAACGTATCACCCATTGTGTTTAGGACCACTGTGGGAAGCATGTTCAAATCAATCAAATTTAGTGGCATTATCATAAGAAGCTCAGCTGTCGCAGAGAGACCGCGCGATGCTTTGTCATTGAATATTTTGCTAAGTCACTCAAGGTCATGACACCGTTGACTGAGTAAGGCGTTTGTAAGTCCCTTTCCACTATGTCTGCATCTCGTACCGTTTCTGAGATACTCAGCATCAAATAATGACGTGACCTTGGTGTCTGGGTTAGGGCACGTTCAAGGTCATTGAAAATGGCGCCGTTCAGTAGATAACATACGACTTACTGTTGGTCTCCCGTTGTAACTATGCCTCTAGGCCTATCTTGTGTCGTCTCCAAGATAAAGCGAGTTGGCCGAAAATCGAGATTTTTCATACACCCCATTGCAGCTACACCGAGGACATGAAGGGTTCTGATTTATCATTGCTGATAAAAACTGATGCATTCTTGGCACGTCTAAATACCAGTATCCTGATCAACTAGAGGCCCTGTACTGAAATTAACAATGCTCCATTGTTCTTCTGGCAAAGT
>Ga0209149_1001958_pt1 | contig 11113 bp, 13 predicted proteins | sample WorMetTyACAVOLI2_FD_187423 | JGI IMG/M metagenome (GOLD analysis project Ga0209149, IMG submission 187423) | Marine gutless worms symbiont microbial communities from Max Planck institute for Marine Microbiology, Germany - Olavius algarvensis... ...
TGGTTGCCAGATTGTGGGGTCACACACTAGGTGAGAACTGACCACCTGAGCAGACTTCCAGTTATGCCTCCATCGACTTTTGATGTCAACTGGTTGCAAATCTAGCCACAACGGCTTCCTGGATGTCAGTCGTTGCAATGGTGGGCTAAGGATATCAGGCTGGATTGGCCAACTAGAATGTTTGACGATTTTCTCCACCAGCTTGTCAGTGGCAGCCTTCCTTCGTAGAGCTGGCGGTTCAATGCAGGAGTGCACTGGAACAGAATGGAGGACGAGAGTGCTAGTTCGCCACAACTCTGGCTAGAATTTAGTCTATATGTCAGAAATTACATGGTTTATTAGTATACATAAACGGAGTGTTGAGACAACATTTTTGGGTAATTACTAGTCAGTTCTTCACCTAGAACAATTGCTTTCCATCACTATTTTGAATTTTACACGTAATGTATACAGAAACATTTCCAATTTCTGCTTTAACAAGTCTCACAACTCAGACGACAGCACTTTGCTGTGACCACAAACAAAATTCTCGGACTTCCTAGGACTCTTAAGAACTTTGTACAGTCGCAAGGAAATGGCTCATGTCGGTCGACTGCAGAGGACAGACAGCCAATGATGTTACATGATAAATATACCGGTACAGCTGATGAAGTGAGAAATGAACTCACATATATGACATGACAAAAAGAGACAAAACGGTTCACGACGAGATACGCAACCCATGCTAACTCTCCCCAGCTGGGCACTGCCACACTAATTATATTAGCTTTCATAATCACCCCCAAACTCGTACTTTGTGTGCTCTTTAATGCTGTCCATGGTGACGTCGCCAGATGCCATGAGAGAATCGTTGCCACTTGCCACACTCTCATTCACACCAGCAACTTTCTCGTCAACTGAGGACCTGCATTAATTAATGCATCACTTACGAAATACACAACACAGCATACTGCCATCATACAAGCAAATAATTTGTCTGTTGTTTCTGACCAAGTTTAAATAAATGCTGTATAATTTTTCACACTGCAACTCTTTAAAATCATGTCCCTTTGAAAAACTGCTCACCGGACCCTATATACAAAAAGAACAGCAGACCAACACGAACAATAGTAGTGTGTGTTTCTAATTCCAAGACCACAACAAACAAAAGAAGCACAACAGCAAAAACACATAAAAATATTACATGTTCAACAGAATAAACCCAACTATGCCAAAATTAATTTTTAGAATGTATTAGGTCACCTTCACACCGTCTGGCCAGTGATTAAACATTTAATGAGACACTCTGGTGCATACTGACCATTCAATAAAAAAGTTTAATATCACATTTTCACCTACAAAGTATTAACTCCATATTTTTACCTTAAAGGGCTAGAAATGTGAATTTTTATTTGACACTGGGAAAGTCAGCACTTGGACATCAAATTTTGATGTATATCTTAAATAGCACATTCTTCTTCTCGTATGCGCACTGAGAATTAAGAACAATTTTGCTACAGAAAATATCTAATAACATACTTTCAAGGTGGACCAAAAAATATATGTCATTCTGCACCAGTTGCCTGATCGCTGGCCAAAACAATACCGACCACCCCAGACAACGTACACAGGCGAACACATCAAGCCTGATGCTGTGAAGTGGCTGTTGCAGCAGGAGGCAGCTGCCACTTAAATGGCATAATGTTGTGTTGGCATGTTCATTAAACAGTACAGGCACAGGAAAGACGGACAGAGACGGATGGGGCACAAAGCATAAGCTGTCTTCTAAGGGACAGCTGATAAAAATAAGCATCAAACGCAACACAGTGCATTGGGTTTATGCCAATACTTGACAGATATCTTCTCAATATTCCATTAGTCAACATCAGAGTTTCATTTAGCAAATAATACTAAATATAATAGATCTTCCTTCTTCTGGAAAATACATAATTTCATGCTACCATTTAGTGCAGCACAGAAAAGAAAAAATGAATGCATTATAGCAACAGAGGCAAAACCAACACACATACACTGGCTGTTCTTGTGAAACTTTTCCGCTGTCATCTGCGGCAGTTTCCTCAGACTTTTCTGCTGGCTTCTCATCTTTGCCAGTCTCGGCAACTTCCGTCTCTTCAGCAACGACGGGAGCAGGACGCATTCCTTCTTTCAGCGGCACAGAGCAGCCGGCTGCAGCTTGGCAGGCTGACACTGAGAATTGTACCACTTCTGACATCATGTGACAGTATATGCCGCCGACGAGTGACAACACGCGTGCACCACTACAATACAACAGCATCAAATACAGATGTGTGTGATGTACCACATTCATTATATGCATGCTACAAGAATACCCAGTCATTGAACGGTATACAATTTATTGTTTAGAGTGTGAATGGGTAATCAGTCTCTGCTACCTAGCGTTACGGTAATTGCTACGAGTAGGAAAGCATCACCTAGTCGATTTGTAAGCATTGTTAGTATATGACTCCACTAAGGGAGCGTGAGTTGTGATAATAAATTACTAAGATAAGATTTTCTATTAAACTAACCTACTGAATCCAACAGGGTCAAGACCGATGCCTCGCCAGGTACCTCGACCATTGACCTCCTGAACCCCAGAAGTTGACTGTTCCATGCCCTTGTCCCATGGACCACTTGTGCCAATTTGCAGCAAAACTGGTTCATTCGTTTTCACAATATCGTGTTCACAAGTTTGGTAATGCACGAACGGCCAGGTAGAAAACATCGACTGGCATCGACATAAAATAGAAGCACATAGAAAACTCTCTTCTTCTTCTTCTCGTATGCGTGTCATTTACCATAACTGGTCAGCCACAATACAGCATCTTCATCCACAGAGTGTAGCCAAGATAAGCCGCCATTCAGTTTTGTCAGGGGACAGATTCGACAATGTGAGACATCGTCTGGGTCTCGCCACAAGGACACAGATCAGTGTCTGCTCTGTGTCATTGTCCTTGTCCTAGAAAACTCTGACATCAGACTGGTTACAACATGCATATTGGCCTATATATTAAGGTACTCCGTGGACATTTTATGCACGCACCAGGCCAGAGTGGCCAGCAGAGGGATTACGTTCTCGGTTTGTCCATTCATCCTTCCTTCCTTCCGTCTGTTTGTAGCAGCCATTACCAAACTATGAATACAATATTTTGACGATATCTAAACCGATTTTGATGCAAATTGGCACGACTTGTCTACGGGGCAAAGCATAAAACGATCAACTTTGGGGGTCAGGACGTCAAAGGTAAATGTCACATGACACCAAAACAAGTCACAAACATCCCTTTCAACCAGCTGTTGTAAGAACTATCTTGAAAGAGTTTTCACAGAACCCAGCAGGCACATGTTACAGCAATGTGTAAAACTGTGCTGCAACAACCCGGATGCAAAGGTCAAAGGTCATGGTCACACAAGGTTAAAGTTAGATTTGGAGACCTCATGGAGGCATCTCCCAAACCCAGCTGGTCAAGTAGCTTTTCTAGTCCGTTTCATGTACTATGCACAATACTTTACATATACACACTGGTACTGATCAGATTATCTGCAAATAAGTTTGCTTGGCTGTAAAACGTGCAGCAACCTTGTGGCATCTGGTGGGACAACTGCGGACGTGCACAACTGCCGTCGAAAATGTGGCAGAGAGAATACGAAGAGTTTGCCGTGGTTTGTCATACACACCAGATCAGACTCCGAGTACACTTCGTCTGCACGACACACAACAAAACTGCTCAGCACGTACCACACGCGATACACGTGCTTCTCACTTCACGACTTTTTCAACCTTACAAGTTACTGCATATGCAACTTCACTTTGACAGTGACAGCAATAAAAAATCAGCTTTCGTAAAAAATAATTAGCCAGTTTTCTGTCACTATATACTGTGTAAAATTCAAACAAACAATGAAACTCTGACATGCAACAAAAATATGCTAAGCGTATATACCACTTTTGCTGACAAATGTTGCAAATTCAGCTGCCACGAAATGTGCATCTTGTTCACGAGTTGGAAGTTTGTACTTGTGGTGTGCTTTAAAATTTGGCAACGAGAAAATCTGCAACGAAAATAACATACACATTACTGCACAGGTAAAGATTTCAGTGCTATGAGACAACAGGAAATACAACTGCTGCTCAAAATTTATACGTATCAACCTGCTGAAGACGCTACAACTATTTACAAACACTGCAAATCAGTTTGACCACAACAGCTAAACAACATACATTTGTAAAAGCCAAGCACTTATTTTTACAACGGCGATATAAATCATGACCTTTATCTGCTGCTGTGTGCAGACGACCAAACGATGTCCTCCTGTAGCAGCTGGACTTTCAGCATCTGAACCACCCTTGATGACAGCCGACTCTGAAAGGGGATGCAGGTTGCGATCGACAATAAATGTAGCGACAACCGGGGCACCATGCTTCAGACGAATCTCTTTCGCTACACAGCATACGTGGACAGCAACAACAGTAGTTCAGGATGTATTTAATGACAGCAGCATGATGCAAGTTTACATTTTACAATAAAACAAAACATTCCATCTATGCCACTGCCCAGCAGACAGTGACTGCCCAGCAGACAGTGACTGCCCAGCAGACAGTGACTGGCTCTTGCTGCAATATTTGAAAACTAGCTCCCGCTCCCACTGCCAGGTATCCAGCTACATCTGTAGCCTACAACTTGCTGGAAAACATATGCAATATGTGTGAAAAGTACAGAATGACATGGGGACAGGTGATTGACCCCAAAACCGCCCCGCACAATATATCCTTGTCCCCATCCGCAACCCGTTCCCGCACCGTTTGCTGCATGCTACCCCATCCCCTCCCATTACCATGAGTGTTGTCCCTGCCGACTTTGCAACCCACCACTACGGCATTACCACCCTTTGGCCGTCATGCTAAGCACAGTCTATATTAGCGGCCACCGTAGCTGCAACTTTAAAGGCCGAGCAGCCTAGGCAGGCCGGCCTGCGTACGGCATGCCGGCCGGGCCTCGTACGGGCCTAAGCTCTGCAGTGCAAAAACTTGCATAAACAAATTACAACGATCGATATCGGACTAAGCTAACTTTGTTCATTTAGATCGACACTCTTTGCATGCCAATTTTCAAGTGTCAATTGAAAGGGCACGGCGAAGTTTTGGACGGAGAAAAACAAAGCCCTCAATTGTATATAAGATGCCAGGTCACAATGAAAAATGTCTGCATGCACAACTAGAGACATAACTTACACACGGAGGTCAACAATCAAACATAAACTGTGTGCTTGTGAAGTTTCTGGCACATGACATGCTTTTCCTTCTGACGCCAGCAATTGTCTTAAGAAACTGAGCTCGCTAATAATTTTCTTTTAATCATTCAGGCATGCATATTCACAGCATTCGTTTTGTTACCACTGATTGACAGATTGTACACATAATCTAAGCACACTTGCAGATGTCTGATACTTGCCTAAGAAGCAGGTAACGTCCTCCTCACGTCTCCTTTCCCCGTCGGGTACAGTCAGCTGGTAGATGAACACGTGGCCGGAGCTAGTGCCCACCCACAGAGACAGGTGGTTCGGCTGACCTGTGCCCAAACAAAACACGGCCGTATTTAAAATTGACAACAGCCTGCCAATAAACACAGCACAATGCAGCAATGACTAGAGCCTCTCAGCTGAAATAGCTCCAATGTGTTTTCGTGGGCCCCTTTTACCTACTTAGCATAATTTATGCAAATATTCAAAAGCTGCTCTTTAACTTTGTAGCAGCTCTTACTCTCATATCATTCATGCCAAGTTTCATCACAATCAGACTTAACCTGGCACAGAAGACAAATCAAGTATAAGCTGACCGAACAACGGCTCAACCAGTCAACCTATCAGCTCACAGCAGGACCTTATAACATGTATGTACTGCACTCCAATCCAACAAACAGTGACAAACTCTACTACTGCTGCCCTAGTAGGCAAATTATTCCCCAAGACTGATTCAGTAGACACACATAGCAATAACATCTTTAAGTTTATCAATTAACACAGCAGCTTAGTGTGCATTAGTGAGGCAAAAATAAAGAAGCAAACATTCATGCATTGTAATAATCAGAAAATATTCCTGCAGCATCACAATGGATTGTGTATGACCTCGAGACAAACCTTGAAACAGATATGTATCTGCAAAGTAGAGACTCATCACAGTTTGTGCCTCCTTTGTAGATTTCTTGCTCTTGCTCTGTGCTGTCGTCACTGATTCACCTTCTTGCACCTCGGCAGACTTTGTACCATCAGTCGTGTTTTCTGGTTTTGGCGCTTCTTCACTAAACGCAGCAGCACAAATCACTGTCGTATCTACTCGTTAACGTAAACTCTCTCATCCCTTACTTACAATTCAGCTGACATGAAAACATTAACAAATCTATCTACCGTCACATAAATATTCAAGCATTCCATTTTATCACATCAGTTCTTATCACAAATGTCAGCGCAACGTAACACTCTAGCCAGCTGGATTTCTAGGGCCACTGTACTACCATGCTTTGCAGTCATCAGCTCAATTATTTAACTAATGTTAGGTCTCCATACACCTTGTACAGTTTTTCATCTAGACTTATTTCTGTTCCTTAAGTGATCTGATACTGGCATGGATATGGGATTCAGAAAAAGTGGATGGTTTGTAAATAATCCCGTTACAGCAATCTTCAATGCTTTCCAGACCCTTGGGGGCCTGGTCTGACACAGAAAATGGGACAGTTAAAAAACGAGAATACAGTACACCAGTTTCCATGGGTTTACATTTACAACAGCTCACTTCCACAACAATACTGCTCATTCACATGTAACATGAAGAAAGATTTACAGATCTGATTTACAACAACAGATAAAAGTGACACACAAATAATGGCACATACACTGCAATAACTTCTGGCTCATCTGTAGTATCCTTTGTGTCTTCTTGTTCAGTTTCCTCCACTGTCTCTGCTGTAGATTCGGTTGTAATCACCTCTTTCGTTTCGATTTTTTCAACCTCCTTCGACTCGGTTTTCTCCACTGTAACCTCGGTCTCGGATTCCTTCGTCTCCTCAATCGTCATTTTCTCTACCTTTTCCGTGGTTTCAACGACGACTTCCGACACGCCTTCCTGCTTCTCTTCTGTTTTCTCTTCTGCCTTTTCAGTCGCTTCTGGTTTGGTCTCTGTTTCCTTCTGTTCCGTCTTCTGATCCAGCTTGTGGTCGGACTCGGACTTATGACGTCGAAGCTGTCGAAACGACTCTCTAACTCTCTGGAATGAGCGACTTCGTGAAATCTTTACACCTGCAATGCCACACTGTTAACGTTCACTTCTGATACCTCTCAGCAGCAAAAACTTGCCATAAAAATAAGCTGATTTTCACATTAGAATGATTAGATCGATTTTCTTTGGGATAATCTCTTCATTTGCTCTCTGCTGCTTCTTTTATCTGTACTAATAATTTTTAATCAGTTACACCATATAAAAAACCCTGAACCATTAAGTCAACCTTTGTTAATTTTTCTACAACATACATCCAATTTTTGTTAGCAGAATTTACTGGTTGAAGGAATCAGTCAATTTTATGTGTGTGAAATTCCTTTTATTTAACTAAATATATTAAAGTAAGCCATCAATACATAATATGCTGTGTGAAATCTAAATAAATTTATGAACTTTACCAGATGGGACAGAGACTGAAGTTGCGTACACCATCTTTGAGTGAACGAGGTCAAAAACACCAAATCCATATGACGTGCTTACTGCAACCCTAACGTCAAATCAACATGCATGCATTCTTAACACTGCCAACAATGCCAACATGACTACCACAAAACAGCAAGCTAAAATTATACTTTGTCTACTTCAAGCAGCAACAGAAGGCAATTGCATTAACTTGTGTTAGATGCTAAATAAAATTCACATGAAGCAGAAGACATGGGAACAACTAAGTTTTGACCACGTTTACCACCTATGCAGCAACAGTGTGATTTTAACATCTCTGACGTTCTAGTTGCTAACGTATCACCGACCACAAAAAGCCACTCCGTTACATTCCAACAGCACCAGCATTCTACATACCCCCTTTGTAAAAAATGACAAAAATTTAGGAAACTGGGGATATAATCCCAAAAAGGGCTACATCATCGGAAAGGCCATACTTTCAGCTTTCTGTGAACTGCAACTGGTATTTGTGTACACGTTGCCGTTGTCAAGATACTGCCGGTCCACTGAAGTGCTGTGGGCCATTGGCCAAAATGCACAACTTGTGAGGCACCTATAACTCAACTGCACCCAAACCGAATTTTACAAAGCATCAATGTGATGGTAGCCTAGATATTGCAGTTATACGAGTTGTTTTAGTTTTCCCAGAATTCCTCCTCATTTCTATGCTGCAGCCATCCGAAGACGTCGAGTCTGAATTTTGGGCGCCAGCATTATACAATATACACACCCCCTTTGACAAAAATTTCGGAAACAGGGTCATAATTCCCACAGGGCTACACCGTTGGAAAGGCCATATTTTCAGCTTTTTGCAGACTGGGACTAGCAAGTTCTGTATGCGTTGCTATTATTGAGATATTGCTGGTCCAATGAAGCACTTTGTGCCTACAGTGTTTGTAATAAGTGTGCCAAAAAATTTTGTAAATGGACAGTTCTACTAGTTCAACTTATCGTCGAAGATGTGCTCACGTTTTTTTGGAACGCAGTGTAGACATGCAAAGCACATATGCAGCAACGGACCGTGTACAGATACTTACAGCTGGCGGTGGCATGCAGTGAGGGCTGTACACGCAGTTGGTGGGTTTGTCACAGCGACACACAACGGCTGATAACTTGCTTCTGACCACGTCAAATCACTTTTCACTGCCAACGCTTCTGGCCCGTTCCACACGATTCCTTCCTGACATGCCGTGAAATCAATCACTGCTGTCTCAACATGGCGCTCTCCACTTTCGGACTCGAATGTGAACAATGTCACATGACCACCAGCTCCGCCTACCAACAGTTTCCCTGATGATGGGCAGAATACCAGCTTCTGTATCGCAACTCGTTTCTCTTCATCTGATGAAGATGAACTGCCCACCTGACACCAAACATTCACTTACTCAGAACATGTCTCAAATGTGTGTTAATCACACAGCAAATGGCCTACATAAGAGGTAAACAGCTCTCAACTTCAACTGTGTAACAGCTAGATAAATACTTTGCATATAACTTGCAAACTACAGTGTGTCGCAAAAAAACCGGACCTCTAACATTAATATGACATAACTGCACCAATTCACAACATTTACTAATTATTTTTGATAGGGATAGACCTATTCAATTCCCAATTGACTAATTAAAGTTTTTAAATTGGCTAAGAACCAGCTGTGCAGTTTCCATAACAACAGTAGCCACTTGACAGAGTGTATCACAAAAAACGGGACTGCTAGGAATGCAACATTTTGGCATAACTTGATATAACGTTCTTTAATTTAAATAAAATTTCATAGAAAAATCTGTGTTTGGTATTCTTAATTAAACCACAATATTAGATAACAGTTGTTTTTACAGCAGTGTACCAGCTGAAGCAGTTACCATAGCGATGTCAAAAGTAACAAGTGTTCGAAGAGCAGTCTGTCAGCCTTGACACAAGCCCACAATTGTTTTGTCACTCGTTTATTGCCCTGTTGATAATGCGCTGTTCCAAGTCAGCCAAGAAATTCGCTGTTCGGGTGCGTCAAGTCACTACTGTTGCAATCGCAACCACGCAGCTGGTTCTAAACCAATTTTAAAACTTTTTATCGCATCAATTGAGAATTGAATAAGGCCTCTTTCTACCAAAAATAATTAGTAAACATTGTGAATTGATGAAGTTATGTCATATTATTCGTAGCAGTCAGGTTTTTTCAAGACGGTGTATTTTTAACTTAATATTACAATGACGTAACTATGAACTTGATGTGCTTTATATCTGTGAAAATCAACCAATACTGCAAACATACACAACTGCTTTATGGCCACTTTTCAAGTTCAGTGGGGAACAGAACTGTCCCAAAAGGTCTCAATAAGTCTGCAATTGGTGGAGTGGTATTTTTTAGGCAAGATCCTTTTCTTGATGCCCACACAACAGTGCCAAAGTACTGAACAAAGAACATGCAACTAATATATAGTATAATAAAGAAAATTTCTATATTAAACAACCGCAATTATGTGAGCTAGGTACTTTTCTGAATGGAGGCCAATCTTCGTCTGCTGGTGCACTGGCGGTCTCCTGCTCATCTGTGTCCGTGACAAAGATACTTGCAGTGTTCAGAGAGTACATAAGATCGGTCGCAGCACGTAAGTTCATGTCCCAGAAACACACCTTACCGTCAGCGTGTCTGTCAAAACAGCCGACAAATAACTCTAGAATGGAAATAACAACAGACAACCAAAAACACAACCGACTAATAATAATCACAGGTAGCATAAGACATACCTCCAATAACTGAGACAGTATTAGTATGTAACTTAAGTATAGATAAGACATACCTCCAATAACTGAGACAGTATTAGTATGTAACTTAAGTATACATAAGTAACTATTGTCAGTAATATGCCTGTTGCTCCTGAACAGCGCCTCAATACTGACATATTACTATGTATCAGGCAGAACAGTCCGTCTTCTACATGTGTTCCAAATAAAGCATTTGGCATTGGCATCTTCGATGATAAATTCAACTAGAACTGTCAGATTACAAAAACTTTTGGCACACTTACTGCAAAGATTATAGGCCATCAACAGGTGTTTTTATTTCCCACCTCACCTATTTAGTGCATCTACTTTACTTCGGGAAACTGTTACAACCTAAATATCACGAATTTAGCCTTAAATTGCTGCTTTTCCCAATGCTACAATACTATGACATTAAATGCAAAACTGTCACTATATTATTTTACTTACCTATTATTCAACTTCTCTCTCTCTCTTGTGTGCTCTGCCTTTTCAGGCAGGTCCAGGCCTCCAATCTTCTTCTCGTATGCGTGTCATTTACCATAATTGATAATGACGACAGTCTTCTCTTTTCTTTATATGATCATATTCCACGTCGTTGCTCTTCATCCAGTCTATCATCGTATTACTCTGTCTCCCAC
>Ga0209149_1001959_pt1 | contig 11106 bp, 8 predicted proteins | sample WorMetTyACAVOLI2_FD_187423 | JGI IMG/M metagenome (GOLD analysis project Ga0209149, IMG submission 187423) | Marine gutless worms symbiont microbial communities from Max Planck institute for Marine Microbiology, Germany - Olavius algarvensis... ...
ACCCTCCCTTCTCAGGGTTACGAGCTGCTTCAACCTGGGAAGCAGTAGGCTTCTGCGGCAGTCATCGACAGACTGATGTTCTGGCAAAGTTGTCATCGTGGCTAGGCGGATGATCCCCCTTTTGCGCGGACAACGGCAGGCACACAGCCCAAGTGCGGGAACGGCGGAGTCTCAGATGCCGTCACGTCTGAGTTGGGGGATAGGCAGAGCAGCCACCCTGTTAAAAGCCCTGCTTCAATATTATGGCAAGTCTTTAGTGGCGTTGCCAGGTGTTGCCAACCCCGGTTTCAGGGACAACCGCAGCACCTTAAATACCAAAACCGGATATAAAAAAATAAAAATATACACATTGCAACGAGAAATCTACTTGACCCAAAGGGACTGAGAATGACACATCTGCCAGGTCTAGCTTCAGTCTTTGTGACCTTGATCTCTGACTCCCGACTAGGGACCAACCTAATTCACGAGAAAAAATGCGCGATTTCACGGTAGAGTTTTTAAAATGTGCCAAATTGCACGGAAATTTCACATGCAAACTAAGAAATCTGTCGAATAGCACATTTGAAATTTCTGAACAACGAATATTTATTATTGTTATTAATGTACTAAGTAAAGACTCAAGACTGGATTAAGTAAGTAACACAGTGAATACATGCCAACTACTTAGTGCTGAAGTGTGACAGAACAGACTCCTACCAAATACCTGTATGGATGCAAAGATGCAGCTTACAGTAAACAGTTTTAGGCAACTTTTCCCTGACAAGATTTTTTCCCTGACACTTCCTTTACTTTTAGTACAATCCCTGACATTTACCTGTCAGTTGTCAAATTCCCTGACATTTCCAGGTTTTCCAGACAAGTGGTCACCCTGTAAGCCCCTGCCGCAAGCATAAATTCCACAAAGGGGGAGTTTTCACAAGGGAGGAACATCTGTGATACCTTGGTGGCAGCCACAGCAAGGCGACAGAACAATGAAAGAGACAAACAGACGGACATCGCCTTGCGTAAAGCCACCACTTTTGTGCCGGGCGCTTAATAATCAGAGCTACATGCCACGCTTCACTTATTACTAGCAAAATAATGGTCTGTCAGTATATCGGTAGTATTAGTATCTGCAGTGAACATTAAATTGTACCACACACCTTGTCAATGTCCTCAGCAAGACCATCTGGCATGGGCTTGGCTTTCATGAACAGACGATTATGCTTGTTGGGAGATTTCGAAAGGCACACTCGGTCCGACTCTTCGCTCACGGTTTCGCGATACGAGACGACCGGGTCGGAGACCTTCAGCGGGATGCAGGCGTGGTCCTCCTCGAGGTCCTTGAGACAGATCTCGAGGTGCAGCTCACCAGCTCCAGCGACGATGTGCTCGCCAGACTCCTCAATCGAACACTGAACACATCACAGTCAACATATCTATCATTTCTGTTCACAGTGTACATAATGCATGGTTTACTGTCAGAATTTGAAGTAAATACTGCAAATGATTACTCCTAATAATTGGACAGCAGCTAAACAATCATGGATCATCAATCTATTGTACATAAAATTACACAAGCAGTAATTCAATTCCGGGAGATTTCCAATATTTCACAAGGTATTTCAAATTCCAGTACATCTCCAAGTTGTAGACAGTATTATATATATTATTAAAACAATCAGTATAGCACGAAGGCAACTGCGAAGTTGAGCTGGTCAGCACCACCTTCAAAATGTCAGTACTCGTAATGATACGTCGTTGTCGTAGTTTCTGGCATGCAACTCGAAGATGGCGTAGCGCCATACGTCGATATCATCCTCCAGAGGGCGGTTCTGAGCCAAATCTGCTGCTTCGTGGAGCGCAAGGTGGTGGTGTCTCAGATCCTGTTGGACGGGTGCTGAGCCACGTGATGCGGGAACATCCTGGTTGTAATAATGCAGCATTCTAATTTAATACGTAATTACGTATATAGAGGTAAGACCTTACCTGTACAAGAGGATCGGACTTCGCCAGCCTCTTCAGTCCTTCCACCAGCTTCGGCAAATCTGCTGCGTTTTTGCATTCGACTGCAACACGGACGACCGGACTCACACTGAACTTCATGACGCGCATGTTGTGTGCGTTCTCGAACGTCGTGATCGTTCCAGTCTTCACGATGAACTGGTCAACACCGACCAGACCACAGACGTTTCCGCACGGGACGTCCTCGATCGGCTCTGTATAGCGACCCATCATCAGGATTGTTCTGAAAACAACGTAAATTTATTCTGAACAGCACAATAGAGCACATCTTGTTCAGCTGTTCATTTGCTGATGCATTTTTACCCGCCATACGTTAGTATGGAAGGGTATATTGGTTGCTGTTTTTCTCCGTCCGGTTACAGATATCTCGGCGACAGTGGCACTGATAGGCGTGACATTTTGCATGATGGTACATATCGGTCCCAGACAGATCTTCTCCCTTTTGTGGGCAGTACCCCTGGGCCGCGCACATCCTAAATTTTGGCCACTTGACCGCGAATATCTCAAAAAACGGTAACTCGCGAGCATTATTATAAGTCAATTACAGCTTAACATCAGTTTGATGACGGCTTTCTAAAAATGTAAATCACGGGGCAGTTGTTACATTAAATTTATTACGCTTGTGTGGCGAGAAAACAATTTTCAGTTTTATTCTTGAATACACTGAGTACCAGCTTTTGGTGTAATTATTGCATGACTCTGTGTTGCACTCATCAATGGACTTTTATACAAGACGGACGATGTAAACAAACCTACACTAAACATTAAACAAGTAGTAATATCGCTAATCTATTAGTAATTCTATGATTAATATGTTGCAGCAATTACAAGCAATATTTGAAGTTCGTTTTTAATAAAAAAAACAATCTGTTTTATTTTTTATAAAAATAATTACAGTTGTTGTAATACATATACATAAGTCATTCTTTCATTGAAATAAACAACAGGTCAAAGTAATTTGACAAAAAGCGCCTCACGGGGGGCTGATTCCCCGGTTAGGGGTCACCCCAGGGGGTCAAAAGTTGTACCACTGAATTCCTGGGGTAGGGTTTCCTATTAGTGTTCCATAGTAACTATAGGCCTAGGATGCACCGTTTGGCCACAGTGCACGCGCGTGACAACCAACCAACCAACGACCAACGACGTCACGACACAGCCTATATCAATAAGCGCCTCTTTTACTAAAGTAAAGTGAGGCGCTTAAAAAGTACGTTGGACTACGAATTTAACAAACAGAAACAGAACGACATGTCACACGTAAGTCCCATGAATGGCAGCCAGCAAAAACTGCTCTGTAACAGGGTGTCTAAAAATTCAACTGAACAAATTTCCAGTAGACGATGCACTATATAAATTGACATTTACATTCCACGACACATTTTAACAAAATTCCAGTAGTTTTTACACGATCACAGCCCGTTCACACGCTGATTGTGTTTACGCGATTTACTCTCCTTGGCCTTACTTAGCTTTTTAATTACGAGGCAGGGTCGCTAAACCCAGAGATCAGAGTGACCCTGTTTACTCACTACAGTACATGCAGCAAGCTTAAGAAAAAGTTACTGTACTTGCTTAGACCAGCCAGTTCCCAATAACTGGACTGCAGCTAAACTTTAGGACTGGATGTTACTCTTGTTAATTATTGATCAACAATGTATTATACAAAAATTTCCAGGCAGAGGAGACTTCCAGTATTTCCAGAACGAATTTCAAATTCCAGTATATTTCATGAAATTACTGTAGACATTCTGTGTAATAAAGTCCCAACAGGCAGGCAAATTTCAATCTACGATCTAGTGAATTAGCCATAACTGCTGGAATCTCTACCCTACAAATCTGCCACCAGGCTAACCTCTGGATGTTCTTCACATACAGATCTTCTTTCTTGCCAGGAACGAAATTCGGTCCCATGATTCTGGCCTTCTGGCCAGTCTGCACGATGCCGGAGAAGACACGACCGAAGGCATAGAAACGGCCCTTGTCAGACGTGGGCACCATCTTTGAGACGTACATCATCAGTGGACCTTGTGGGTTACATTCCTTCACAGCTGCAAAAACCAACAGGTACGTCGTACTGGTCACCTTCAGCTAACAACTACATGTTGGCGTAAACTGCCATGCAATGTGCACATTTTCTCAACTTTTTTGGCACCTCGTTTATAACAGGGTGACCACTCTCCTGACAATGTGAGATTCCCCAACGGTTCATGGCTCTCGGCATGTTAAGTGTTACTCATATCATGCCTGTACTAGTGTTACTGTCAGTGGTGGGGGGCAGGAATGCAACAGTACATGATCCAAAACCATATATTTAATATTTAACACAAAATAGACTCCTACTATCTAAATACCTGTCTGGATGCGATTATGCAGCTTACAATAAACAGTTTTAGGCAACTTTTCCCTGACAAGAATCCCCCCCGACATTTTCCTGATTTTTAGTAAAATCCCTGACATTTCTCTGACAGCTGTCAAATTCCCCGACATTTCCAGGTTTGCCAGACAAGTGGTCCCCTGTTACAATGAACAAAAATCATACCGACGGCAGCCTCGTCGTCATTCGGGCCCTCGTACAGCAGCTCCATGCGGTACCTCTGAGCGGTGACCGGCGACGGCAGGTGGATTGTGATCATCTGGAGCAGAGCATCACCGGCTGGCAACCACTTGCGCATGATAACCTTCATCAGCTGCTTCTCCTGGTTGTCCTTATCCTCCGCAGTCAACTTCACGCCAATCTTCTCCGCCAACGCAAGCGCCTCTTCCTTCGACTTCTTCATGCAAAATTCAAATACCTGCGGAAAAACGACGACACGTGCAGTATACAGAAACAGGCCGGTTATCAAACAAGAAACGTATCTCTCGCTAACAGAGCGCACGTCAGCTGCGGACACAAAGTAACGGTAAATTTTCAACAACGGCGGCAGGTTTATGGGCTCCCCACTGCAACCATAAATGTTACAGAGTTTTTCACAGGAAGAAACATATCGGACACCAGTCTTGGCTAATACCAGCATAAATTTCACGAGGGGATGTGGGGGGGGGAGTTTGTCACAGGGGAAGAAACATCTGTGACACCTTTGGCAGCGGCCACAGCGGCTTATCTGACATAAAATCACAATATTCATATACTACAACTTTATTCAACATCCCCGTCGGGATGACCCCATCAAAATTTCGCGAAGGTGTTTAGCACTGGGAAAACGAGAATGACTGGGCTACCATATGCTGAAGCCATTTTGATACAATAGCAGAAGGCGAAAGAGAGATGGAGTATGGACTGAATTTCTGTATCAATATTGCACGCTTTCTTGTGCGATAAAAACACAAAAAGCAGTGGTGTGTGCACGCTGTGCAGTGCACTTTGCCCCACATTTTTATCAACATTTGCTAGATTTAATGGCAATGGCGACCATTTTCCCCCCGACATCTTGGAGAAAATCGAAACCGGAAGTCATTTCGACAAAGGCAACAGATCTTGCCGAAACGTCAACAATAAAATAGAAAAGGTTTGATCAAAATTCACTTATATTAATAACATTGCCAGTGTAGTAAAAATGCTTCGTGACAACAACTGTACCCGTGTACCCATAATCCTGTTAACACAGAGATAAACAAATGCCAACAAAAAGAAAACCTTGCCAGGTATCTCCAATGAGGCAACCCTAACCCTATAATAATGATATATTATATTCAGCTATTCTCATAGGGTCATAAGGTTAATTCAACCTGCTTCTATCTGGACATTACACACTGTACTGCTCAACCGGTTTACAAATTTACACTGAACAATTTATTATCCAAGAAAATATGACACGATACTCTGAAAGATGACCAGTCATTTTGTTAGCATTTAATGAACTACATGTAGGATCTGATAGGCAGTTAGCAGACAGTAAAATGCTGTTGCTGCAACTACGAACCAATGCATTACCTTGTAAATGGGGTCAAGAATGTACTGTGTAAATCCACGAACAGAACCTTCCGAGTTTTCTCGAGACCACTTCTTCTCCTTGACGTTGTAGAACTGGTCTCCCCACAGCCTTTTCATCAGCTTGCCCGTTTCAATCTTGAACTTGTCCGAGTACAGTTCGGCAAACTGCTTCAGAGTAAAGGCCCAGCCGTGCAGGCCTGACCCAAAGCCGACAGTGCCCTTGGCGGGATCCACCATAACGTCACCCATCGGTCCACCGTCCTCGCCGTACGTCGCGATGATCACGTTGACGTTCTCGACAGTGCGTTGGAACGTCTGGTAGAGCTCCTCGGGTGCCAGTTGGAGAGTCAACAATGCCAGGTCCATCTTGTTCATGAACAGCACCGGCTTGATGCGCTCGGCAATCGCCTGACGCAGCACTGTCTCCGTCTGCACGCATACACCTGAAAACAAATGTAGTAACATACTATATTCACCCGTTCTCAACAGTCCATTGGTTGGCATTTCACTTAGCGGTAACACGTTGGGCTTGATAAGGTAGTTGCACTACGTCAGACCAATTAGTTCCCAGACAGGTGAGCATATGCAAGCGGTAAACCATCTCGATACATAACCAGCCAACCAGGTCGACCCAGCCTTCTACCCTCCGTGGGACGGTAAAATAAGTATCAGCTTTCGGGCTCAGTACTGACGATAAATGGTAATGGTGGGTGTAGACGTTGGCAGCCTATAGGCGGTCTCGAAGCCTAAGTCGGTTGTCTTGGTCTGAGGGTCGGCGGCCGCTTGGCGCCATTCTACATTCATCAAATAAACCACGTGAACTCTTGCAATGGCTTTGCCATGATGACAGCACTATAAACACTGGCATTTGTATTTTTATATTATTATTATTATTATCATTATTATTTAGTTCCAACTCGCACCACTACATCTATGCTTTCTAGTTCTCCTTCACTTTTGCCACATTAGTTTTTATTTCATTTTTACTTTTTAGTATTAGTTTCTTTCCTCAATTATTCGTATACTGCAGAGCACATTCAAATGCAAAATATATGCCGCAATTTTCCACTGAATATGGTAAAAGATCGTTTAGTTACTTGGCTCTTACAGTCTGGAATGGACTACCTCTTAACATCAGACTTTCACTCACCCACTTTCGACACCTTCAAATGCCGTCTGAAGACTCACCTTTTCAAATATCCCATGAACACCCTTACCATGCTGCCCACCTAGTGACCGCCAGCGCCTCTGATTAAGTATCATTACTGAGCTTGCACATGTTATAAATGCATGTATAATAATATAATATTCTACAGCACTAAGCAAATCATTAACGGCATCACAGCAGCGTCTCAAAACAACAAAATAGTTACAAAACAAATGCTTCACTAGTGCCAGACTGCCAGTTCAGCATCACAGTCAATGCAGGTAGTAAATAGACTTAATTATAGACAGCAATTACAGCAGCACAGCTAACATATTTGCTTTCTATCATCTACTTTTCCTTTGTGTCAATCACATTTTTAAACAGTCATACTAATTTTATTGCATTCCATTTAAATATAATTTGTTTGCTGCTCGTCGTTTAAAGGCACAATTTTTTTGGAACACAGTGCAAAACTCACAGTGTCCCCTCTTTTTCAAGATTTATTTTTCCACGACGTTTCCATGACAAAAATTACGCAAATCCATAACCTGTCAGCACTGAATCGGCGACAGTTGTGGACTATCAGCGAGAGGTTTCGACCTCCCTCGGCAACAGTGGTCTCTGCTGAACCGTTTTCGCATGGAACAGGGACACTGCGGTGCCTGCAGGAGGAAATGGCGACTATCAGACACTGATCTGTGTCCTTGTGGCGAGACCCAGACGATGTCTCACATTGTCGAATCCTGTCCCGATAAAACTGAATGGTGGCTTATCTCGGCTACTCTCTGCGGATGAGAGACGCTGTTTCGTGGCTGACCAATTATGGTAAATGACACGCATACGAGAAGAAGAAGCGAGAGTCTGTAAAAGTCGGCGACAGAAAATTGGCTGCTTGTCTAAAGTCATTGCCAGTTGTCGGTGATTCAACGCATACTGAATTGTTCGTTTTACATAATATTAATCATTTGTGTAAATAGTTATAAAAATAAATTCCATGACTATCATTTTCCCAGACATTCCATGACCTATGTTATTTTTCCTACTTTCCATGCCTGGAAAATGTTATTACTAAATTCCATTACTTTCTATGACCGGGAAACACCGTGGAAACTTCACAAACTGTTCCACTTACCAGAGACGCAGTCGACAACAACAAGGGCACCATCGGTGACACGCAGAGCGGCAGTGACTTCCGACGAGAAGTCGACATGTCCAGGAGAATCAATAAGGTTGATGAGGAAAGAACTAAGGCCCTCTTCCCTCGGCTGCGTAATGTGTACTAAGTCTTTCTCAGGCAGAGTGTAATACAGAGAAATTGCTCTACAAAAAAACGTACATTCAGCTGTATGTACAAATGTAGTTTCAAAAGTTGCTTAAATAACAACATCATAAAACTGCAAACCCCTTTCCGTTCAGGAACGTTCGCAGGCGTATCGTATTCCAAAAACTTTGCAACAAGTGCCTCAAATTTTTAAGGCTCAGATATATCTTAAAAACGTGTCTCAGACTGCTTCACAAATGGCCTCATGTTGCACGAGTTCAAGTCTAAATTTTGTTTTGTGCCAACACAGCAGGACCCCGGCAGGACACACAACGTCGGTTGATTGTATTTTTTACTGGGCATGCTCCGTGAAAAAATCAGTGCATGTGCCTGGGTGTACCGTATGCTACATTTTTATTCGCCTGACTCACTATAGTGACAGGCAATATGGTGCTACAGGATATAGTGAGGTATTATGGAATCCCACTTTTGAAATTCTGGCACACTTCGACACATTACTATGGTATGAAAAGTAAGGTTTAACGTCCCACTCGACACATTATAGGTCATTTCGGAGACGATTTTACGGGTCTCATGACCCAACCAACAGTGTCATAGCACTGACGGATGATGGTTAGTCAACCAGGTCAAGGGCCAATCCCACCAGGCTCAGCTCACTAAAAGGTAAAGAAGATGTAATCAAAAAAAAATTTAGTATATATAATTTAGTATATACTAAATTTTTTTAGCACCATTAAGGCCGAAGACACAGAGGCGCTTGGAAGACAGAGAGCAAGATCAAAGCCCGATACAGTCGACTTTCGCATGGTGTTAACAGTGCGACTGTCAGGTGTTGTAAACCGAGAGTGACAGTCGCAAGTTGGTAGCACACATCGCTGGAGTTTGTCTACAGACTTGAGTGAGCAAGGTACTTCTTACAGTATCACTACTTGTCTGCAACAAATACACTTCACAAGCCACTGCTGGATTACTAGCTACACCAAATATGTCAGTTCAAACAAGTTATCACATGAATCACACACGTCGACTTGATTGTGATGCAGCGTTCCTGTTCGTCTTTCCGCGTGTCGGTGAACCGTGTCTCGCCGGCTTTCGACGACGCGATGATGCCAGCCTTACTCACGAGGGAGTCGGTCAACGTCGACTTGCCGTGGTCGACGTGCGCTATCACCGACATGTTACGAATGTTCCTCTTTTTGTCCATGATCTCACGGATCTCGTCGATCGTGAAGTTCACCTGCAGCGGTCAATAAAAAATCAATAAAATATTCATTTGAAATACAATGTCAGCAGTAACAAATCAATGAGACGAAAATTCACTTCACACTTTAACTCGGTTGAAGTTCAAGCAGAAATAAAGACTAGTCATAACGAGCTATCAATTTTCCGGTCTGTAGAAAACGTAACGGTGCACAATGGTATAAAAGCGCCGTTGTGCTGTTGCATGCCTGTTAATTGTTGTTATTTATTGCCAATCTTGTGGGTCGGATACTGTCAGGTGTGATTGTTAGTGCCAGTTTTCAAATAATGTCACACCTTGTGGGTCGTTTAGGGTCAGTAGTACGAGTTAGTGTCAGCTTTCAATGTTTTGCTTTACAACTGTTTGTCTGTCACGGCCGTCATGTTTTTGCCGTCCCATCAGCCGTCCCCTGTACCAGAAAGGTCAATTTCCTGTCATGCTTTAAGAGCCCCCACAATGGCGCCGTAGTGCGCCGTTAAGTGTCTTCTACGGACCCTCAATTTCCTGGCATTGCAGTCCTGGCAGCATAACTCGTAACTATTCACCAGATGGTCAAAAATGTGCAAATAAAACTGTTATCAGCATAGCACACGTCATGAAAAACAGTGCAACTTGTTTCATAAGTTAACACTACCTCATAAGGGACTGTCTGTGGACACTATCTACTACTTTATTTTGTGGCTAACAACAATGCATTTTAATCTATAACTACAGAAAATTTTGTTTATTCTTCTCAAGCTTTTTTTCACCTATTAAAAGTTTTGACACCGCAAGCCAAAACAACAACAAGCTCTGCTGTCGCAAAGAGGCCGCGCGATGCTTCGTGTCTGTATTGCTTCAATACAAAACGTCGAGCGCAGTCTTTTATTATTAGTTGTTTCGGCTTCAGATATACCACTGCGTACCATCAAATTCTTTTCTGTTCTCTTCTCTTCGGCGTATTTGTCCATGCTGCAGGCCGTCACAAGCAAACATTCGTTGGTGTGTCGCCGACTGTGCGATCTACACTGAATGGTCATCGGTAACTGTTTTTGTCACTTCGTAGTTCGCACGTCCAGCAATGATGTGGTGTGTGGCTGACTGTGTCATACACTCAGCTTTGTCGTCGGTAAATGTTTTTGACACTTCGCACGTCCAGCAATCTTCGATAGCCAGCTGTTAGACCAGAATCGCGATTTCTGCCTATACCCCACCTGCATTTGACGCCCCCGTTAGGGGGGTTCCCGTCGGAATATCACCACCCCGTTTGGTATGGAAAAACTAACTGTTTTTGTCACTTCGTAGTTCGCACGTCCAGCAATGATGCGGAGTGTGGCCGACTGTGTCATATACTCAGCTTTGTCGTCGGTAAATGTTTTTGACACTTCGCACGTCCAGCAATCTTCGATAGACGTAGACGTAGACGTAGTGGATTTACGAGCGCAGGCAGATGCCTCTATGCCCGCATCTAACAATAACGTTATTATTATACAATATATCTAATTTCTAATTATGATGTAAAC
>Ga0209149_1001960_pt1 | contig 11104 bp, 6 predicted proteins | sample WorMetTyACAVOLI2_FD_187423 | JGI IMG/M metagenome (GOLD analysis project Ga0209149, IMG submission 187423) | Marine gutless worms symbiont microbial communities from Max Planck institute for Marine Microbiology, Germany - Olavius algarvensis... ...
GTCCGTCTGTAACGTTGGTGTATTGTGGCCAAACGGCTTAAGCGATCGGGATGATTTTTGGCACACACCTTGCCCTGGACAACAGTGACCATGTATTAGACGGAGGTCCGAATCCCCCCACTGAGGAGGGTTTGAGGGGGGTTTTACAAAACGTACCACGTCATGTGTCATGCATAATGGGGGTTTTACAAAACGTACCACGTCACGTTCCGGTCGGCCACCTCAGCACTAGCTGAGCTCTTGTTAGTGTCAGTTATAGCATAAACCGTCATAAAATATTACAGTACTTATTCACTATTATAGTACTTATTCAGTATTATACCGCCTCGTGGGTCGGTTAGGGTTCAACAGTAAGGGTTAGTGCCAGTTATAGCATTGCTATAGCATTGCGCCTACTTTTATACTTCATGTGCCCCTTCTGCTGTCCTCTCACTGTTTGCTGCTGTATTTGGATATTATATTACCGAAGGCCACCAGTACTGACGCACTGATGGCTTAATGGGCACAGGCTTAATGCTAGAGCATTCTGATTCGCGATTCATTTTGGGCGAATGGGCGGGGGTAAAGTGCGAGTCTGCGAGGTAGTAAAATGCGAGGTACGATGCGAGGTAAGCTGTGATTGGTCGGTGGCTAGCGGGTCACCTCGCACTTTACCCAACAGTAATTAAGCTTCATCGACGACGGCGACTCTCGCGAGGAGGCCTGCTCAACGGCCGGCAATCGTCGACCTCTCGGCTGTCTGGCATCTCCGCCGTTGCTCAGCTTATACGTTGCTTGCTTAATTAGGCCTACTCATTTTTATTCACCCGTGATAGGTAGAAAAAACACAACAACAACAAGAAACAACTGTAACTAACAGTATGCAATGCATTACACACTGAATTACCAGGATGTCGATACTTCAACATAAACTGGTGAGTTCGCCGAGCAGGGAACAATAACCTAAGCATCGCGGCAGATGTAAGCCTTCACCGACGACGACGGCTCTCTGATCTCAAATGGTGTTAGAATCAACTCGGCCTCGCGACTGACCGGCTTCGCTGTCGTTGCTCATCGTACATCGGTAACCGTTGGCTAATTAGCCGGCATCGCCTTTTTCATGCAGGCCTATATACAGCCCTACTGTACAGCATCATTATTCCCTAGTCTAGGATTTCGAGGTAGAGACGTGCGACATGACGTCTTTGTAGGCCTAAATCCAAGTCAATAAATGCTAATGTGCATCAAACTTACATAAATAAACTACAGTTGGGTTTTGCAGGGCTAGCAAAACAATAAAACAAGGAAGAACAAGTGCTGAATCGCTAACAGTAGCTTAGATAATTAGTTACGCTTCAGTGGTTCACATCCTACAACGATGCCTGCTGCGCCAGTTGTCTGTTGTGCCTCGTACATTCCAGCCTCGCAGATTACCCAGCAACTCGCATTGATACCTCGCACTGTACCTCGCATTTTACCACCTCGCACTTCGCACTTACCCCGCCCTGGGCGAATCTATTCGTTTTGTTAAAAATCGGCCATTTGATTTGGCCGCTGCAGTCGCCAGATCAATGATCATATGCCCATAGTCCCATACTCTGCCACTGTATTTCGCACAGCGCAGTGCAACTAATCTTGCTTACGTTAGGTAATATTTATTGATTGGTCTTTGTGAAGTTGTGAGATTGGCTCATGATGACGGAGTAGAGTTGACATTTGACAACATGGTAAACGATAGTAGCCTATATGTCTATACGGCAGTGATGTGCTGAATCGAATCGAAAAAATCGATTCGTTTTGGAAAATCGAATCGGAATATTTTTTTCTAAATCGGAATGCTCTACTTAATGCCATATAAAGCCCACTCTCCAAAATATCAACACTTCATTTTGTTTCCGGTTCCAGTTTACTCGAAATATGAGATTTGAAGCAGTTTATTGAATTACATGTAGCACAACATTTAGACAATGAATTCGATCTGTCTACTATTCTGTTATTCTTCTTTCTCTAGTACGGCCTTCTTTGTGTCAAAATATCGTCCAAGTTGAATTCACTCGAGTAAATCATATTTGGAAATATCTCCAGTGGAAACCGTATAAATCGTTGTAGAAACACCATGAGGAAACGATCATGTAAAACACAATGTTAAAACAGAGTTATTTTTTGATTATGATCTAAGTGGCAGATGAGGCCATTCGAAGAAATTATTTAAAAGAAGATCTAGGCTGGATATCAGAAAATTTGCATTTAGTAACAGTTTTAACATTGTATATACCCAAGTAGTTGGCTGTTACAGTAATCAGTTGAACGTAGTATGTTGACTAGGGTGTAGGTCTGTAGGAAGTCTGTGGCATGTAGGGGGTGTGACCATATCGGCCACAAACCATATAGGCCACAACGATATCGGCCACAGCAAGACAATACCTGCTACAACCGAAAACCTACGTTTATCAGCTGGAACGTGTTACAGCTACGCTAAAGCTTCAACAAGTTGCAATCATAAGGACAATGGAAAGGGCGCAAATGATCGACGGCAGTTTAGTCAAGCTGTAGACTGGAAGTCATTGCTGCTTGTAGCCTAGAGTCGACAGTAGGCATGCAGAAACGACATCGCAGAGCGAGTAGCGAGTACCTGCGTCGTTCTCTGACCACAGCTGGTTGAGACAACTTGACGTGACCTGTGACTTTCAGAGATGACAGAGACGCTGCATCATGTTAATTGCCAAATGAGTCAGTCAGCGTTTCTACTGTCGGTGAAGGACAAAGACAATGAACGGTCGCTCAGACTAACTACTTACCGGTATTCCGGTACGTCAAATCACTTTAAAGTACTGTATGCCGACAGTTTTTGAGCTTTTTCCTCTCCACTTATGTGAGATGGGATTACGTACGATGTTTCGGGTCTCATGTGGATAACTTTCGAACTTTGATAATAATAATAATAATAATAATAATAATAATCACGACAATGTTTATGGTGCTGTCATCATGGCAGAGCCGTTGCGAGTTCACCCGGTTCATTTGATGCTAAATAGCAGTACATTGTTTCTTGTGGTCAATCAATAGGCCACAAGAAACAATGTACTTGTGGTCAATACCCCCCTTACCTCTACTTGGCCACATCCGAGATGTGATGTTGGTCTGGAGGAAGGGGAATATAGAGAAAACTGTCTCTGTCTTGCAGTATTGTGTTCTATTATAATGGTGCACAAAGATACGAGCAGTTCTTACAGGTCGGTCAACTGTATTGGGCTTTATCTTGCTTAGCGAGCACCTCTGTGTCTTCGGTCTTCATGGTGCTATATATGTATTAAAATTTTTTTGCTTACATCCTTCTCTTTACCTTTTAGTGAGCTGAGCCTGGTGAGATTGGCCCTTGACCTGGTTGACTAACCATCATCCTTCAGTGCTGTGACACTGTTGGTTGGGTCATGTGACCCGTAAAATCGTCTCCGAAATGACCTATAATGTGTCGAGTGGGACGTTAAACACTACTATACCATACCTTGTGGTCAATATCATTATTCCTTTTGGCCGAAATGGTCTTTTTGTGTGGCCGATGTGGTCTGTGGCTGATATGGTACAGATCCGCATGTAGCGGTCACTGCAGAAGGTACAGGGTCACAGGGCCAGGCAGCGATGTGAAATTGACTCCGCCCATGGGTTGTTTTGGTCCGTACATTGGTATCGCAGCACTGCTGATACCGATTCGGTCCGCGTAGCGTGCAGCTGCGTCTGGGTGCTGGTGCTAAAATTGTGTAATTGACGGGCGAGTGGCTTGCATCAATCACTTTGATAAACATAGTCCTCTCACCCCACAGTGATGGTACATGGTCGGCGAGCGGTTCAAGCTGTGATGGTGCAGGTTAGCTGGTCTCTGCTTGCAATAAGCATAGCGTTGATGTAGGCCAGATGGGTGATGTCCATACCTGGATTAGAATCGTGAGTGTGTGTGGCCGGTCAGCCTTACGGCCAAATCCAGTGAAGCAGACAGCGTAAGTTAATCACCTGCCACCCACAGCAGCAGTGGTATGCTGACATGCTCGTGAAGTATGTGGGGGTCCCCGTGGAGACTAGAGACTGGGTAGAATTGACACGCATGGCGAGACACCTGATTTTTACATCGTCACATTGTAATTGGCAAGATGTTTATCTAACAGCTAGCACAATAAAGTGAACAAAATGATGATGATGATGTGGTGCATGGCAATATCAAAGATTCTACACCACCTGATGAGATGTAACATTACCACCGCCCGACGTCACGGTGTAGATATAGGCCTAGTGTACTCAGTGGCCCATGGACTCTAGTTAGGTCGGCAAAAGCTTTCATCTGCCTTTCAAAACGGTGGATCGAGTCAGTACGAGTTCCCGAGAAATATATTTTTTGATCCAAGTTGTCTATTTCTGGAAATTTAACATTACTACCATGAGTCAGTGGAGAGGCAGTCAGTCTCAAATGTCACGTGTAGATGAGGCAGGCAGCAAGCTGTCTCTCAGTGAGTGTGGGAGAATTTCACTGCTGCTGCTCATCCACTGTCCATCACTCTCTGCTTATATGCACGCTGCAGCTAGACACAGGCACCCACAGCATCACATCGCTTTGTACAGGGTGTTTCAAAAAAAATTACCCCCCTAGAACTTATTAGAATATTTTGACTTTGGTTAACTCTTTTTCCACAAAATTTTGCTAATTTGTTGGCAATTCATATTCACATATATCTACCATTTTTTGTAATTTGATCTTAATATTTCATAAAATGGCATTAATTTTTCCACGAGTACCCGTCGTTTTCACTCTGTCCAGTTTTGAGTATTCACCCAGAAAATGAAAATGCAGATTTTTTACTATTAACGTTTTACTGACATTGTTTTAACGCTTGATAGGGCCTACCAATGGGAAAATAAGATAGTTCGATATCTCGGGTGACCTAATTAGGTCACAGTGACCTAATTTGTCAACTGTACCCATGACGTTGGGGATAGAGGCCGCTATTCCAACAAGTGCTATTCCGACAACTTTATAGCTGGGTTTTCACAGCATTAGCAGATATTGCGTTCATCTATCCAGTATTTAAAAGCAGGAGGCAACAGATTTTACAAATTACCGGCCTATTTTCACGCTTTCCAGCTTTCAGAAATTTATGGAAAACTTGTAAATGTAAATAAACGCAATGAGGCATAATTACCGGACCCCCTAGCTTTAAACGGCATAACTCAGTCAATATACAGTTTATGTATATGAAAATTTCACGCAATATAGCTAAGAAAATGCTGAGTCTGCAGATCTAAAAACAAGTTGTCTTTTGATTAAATGTTCTTCGCTAGCAGCAGTTTAAAAAGACGCCAGTAGAAGTGCTGCTTGATCACTATAGTCTGACGCCGTAGTCCCTACCGTAATGCCACAGCGAAGGTAGGTCATTTGCTGCTGGTCAAGTGTCCCCTGTCATCTTTCCCCAGTCAAACGTCGCCTCCCGGTCACTTTCTCGCTTGGTTAAAGCCCACACTAAACTGCCAGTACTATATCTGCATATCCGTATCTCACGGTGATCTCCATTTCTGTAGTTTGCTGCCAGATATGGATATGCAGTAATGGCAGGGGGCAAGTGACCAGGAGGGGGTGTTTGACTGGGGACAGGTGACTGACGGGGGACACTTGATTGGGGTTAAATGACCTACCTTCGGCATGGTGTAATGGTAGGATGTCGGACTATAGTAATCGAGCAGCACTTCTAGTGATGTCTCTTTAAACTGCTGTTGGCAAAGAATATTTAATCGAAAGACGAATTATTTTCAGATATGCAGACTCGGCATTGTCTTGGCTATATTGTCTGAAATTGTCATTTAAATAAACCATATATTGATTGACTAAGTTATGCCATTTAAAGCTACGGGGTCCGGTAATTATACCGCACTGTGTAGTTTGGTTGACTTCAGTGATAAACATGGTATATTGTAGCTGAACCGTCTGGGTTTTTTTAGAATAATAAAAATTTTATGCGTACATAGCAGTTACAGGTATGGTAGATAGAATTTCCAAGATGTTGTTGATAAATATTTCTATAATTAGCAACAAGTAAATAAGACGTTGACTTAATCAATAACCGACCGATGAAACAACGGTTGACAAATGAACAGTAACAAGTAATTTGATTAACAAGGATAAAACCATGGGTGTCTGTGAATAAAACTACTAAGGAAATAATGTATCGTTTTATTGCCGCGCGATGCGATGCATAAGCACGGCCTAGGCCATCAGGCAGTGTCTGTCTGTTTGTGTGTCTGTCACGTTCGTGAGTTGTGTCAAAATGAATCTTCAGATATGAATCTTCATATCTTCAGAATTTTTTCAGTGTCGGGCAGCCACACCATTCTAGTTTTTCCATACCAAACTGGATGGCGATATTCCGACAGGAACCCCCCTAACGTGGGCATCGAATGCAGGTAGGGTAGGCAGAAATCGTGATTCTGAGCCTATATGCCTGCTGTTGACGCTGCAACAGGCGAGGTATTTATATCGCTGGTCGTATACTGCGCGTATTCGACCAACAAGCACCACGCGCGATAAAGTCACCGTGGTTCTTCAGCGCGAGAGCTACTGAGCGCGCTGTCGCACTATACACAATCACGATAGATTAGATCGTATGTATGCCAGCAAGGCTTGATGTTACACTGAAGACAACAGAACAGAATCGAATTGTATGCACTAGTAAATCCGAAGCTGAAGTAACTAATAACAAAAAAAACTGCGCAATGCACTTGCAATTGTACTATTGACGCAACGAAGCTAACTGCTGACAGACATGAAGCATCGCACGGCCTCTTTGCGACAGCAGAGCTTGTTTTAAAGGTCATTGCTCAAAAACTGGTACGCCAAAAGATGGTTGGCGTACCAATTGTAAAACTGCTATGCCATTGGCATATTGGATCCGCCGCCTATGCATTCAGTTTTGGGTACAGTTGACCTTCTAGGTCAAAATGTATGTCAATTGACTGAGCATGCACACTTCACATGCTATCTAGCTTATTGTCTTATAATGACAAATTGCACATGCAGATGCTGTGGCAGGTCTTCCACTGCCTGGTTTATGCAGAACGGCTGAGCTAGTGTGGTCGACTCGACTGCAGACTTTCGTAACAGTGCTCAACTTTCACCTTTTGTCGGGTTAACTGGAAGTTATGGCTTTTGCACCAAGTCGTTGCTCACGAAACATCTGCATGCACAGTTTGTTGTTGTAAGACAATTTTCCCATTGCTAGGCCCCACCAAGTAAGTAAGTAACAATGTACTGATGAAGGTGACACTATCACGTCAAAGACATTGCAGGGGCACCATACAAAATTAAAAAGAAAAGAAAGCAAACAAAAATGACAGAATCGCCGACAGCCAGTAGTCACGGGCAGACAACAGTTATACTGTGCAGTACAATCACGATTGCCTATTCATTGTCAAACGACGACCGGAAAAGTACAGTCTTCAGCTTGCGACGGAATGTCGTCAGCGACGGTGCATTCCTGACAGACGACGGCAGGCTGTTCCAACTTCCACGCACGTGCTGAAGCCACAGGGAAGGCACGGTGATTCACCGAGTATTATTATTATTATTAAACGAATATTATTAAAGTGTCATAAGTAGCCTAAAGGTTACTTCAAGAATACTTTTCAAAGTCAAATAACAAAACAAAATCCGATGACGTGGCAAAAAGATGCGTTTTCAGACGATGCTTGAAGGTGCCGAGTGTCTCAGACGCAGTGACGCTGGATGGCAAAGTGTTTCAGGCACGCGGCGCAACGACGAAGAACGTGCGGTCACCAATCGTCGTACGACACGAAGATGGTGTGACAAGGGCAGACGTCGACGAATATCGCAGCCTCTTTCTTGTATCCACGTCCGCCACACAACGTAGCTCGCTCGCCAGGTACGGCAGAGCCATACCATGCAGATATCGAAAGACGAGAACAGAGAGTTTAAACTCTATCCGCTCTGGCACCCGCAGCCAGTGAAGGTCACGGAGTAGTGGGGTGATGTGCTCGTACTTCCGCGCAGAGCAAACGAGTCGTGCAGCGGCATTCATCACAGTGTTGAACGTCTGGTGGATGGCACGAAGCAATGGGGTTATGCGTTCTGACCGCCTCGCTGAGAAAACCAAAAGGGTGGCGGCATTCAAGACGGACTGCAGCTGGTCTTGCAGCTGGCCGGGGATACCAGCGAGAACCGAGTTGCAGTAGTCCACCTTGCTGACAATCAATGCACGAATCAAGGTCAGCAAGGCGTGTCGTGACAGAGATCGCCACATGCTCCGGATCTGACGTAGAGCTGCGAAGCACGCTCTGACGACGGCTGTGACGTGGGTCCTCGTGGACCTGTCAGCGTCGATGTAGACCCCGAGGTCGCGGGTCGAAGAAACTGGCTGCACGTCAGTGGTGCCAAATTGGACTAGACCAGATGGGATCTGATGTTGTCGACGAGAAGATGTGCACCAGAGAACTTCAGTCTTGGCGTGATTCAGCTACAGCTGATTGGATGCCATCCAAGCCGAAACCTCATCGACACAGACGGACACTTTTTCGCAGAGGTCGGCAGAATCTGCGGGTCGGCAAAACCCGTAGATCTGAGTGTCGTCCGCGTAGGCATGAGGAATCAGTTGGTGGTGCTTTTACTGCTTTACCAACTGCAGCAGGTCAGCGTGTACAGAAGGAATAGGATTGGCCTGAGGACCGATCCCTGTGGTACTCCGTACAGAACCGCTGACGGTGTCGAACGTGGCAGACAAATCAAGTAGTGTCAGCATCGCCAGGTCACCCGAGTCCAGCGCCAGCAGTATATCAGCCAGTACCTTGAGAACAGCTGTTTCCGTCGAGTACATTGCTCTATACGTTGACTGAAGATCTGGAAAGAGGTCATTGTCCTTGAGGTATTTTTCAAGCTGCGAGCTAACGAGTCGCTCAAGCAGCTTGGAAACGACGGACAGGTTCGAGATCGGCCGGTAGGACTTAACGTCGGCCGGATGGAGATCTGCTTTCTTCAGCAGCGGCGTAATGTAGGCGCATTTGAAACCTCAACGGGACTGAGCCGTGCTCAAGCGACCAGTTGAACAGTTGCCACAGGAACGGTGAAATGACGCCAACACATTTCTTGAGCAGCCATGTTGGCAGCGGATCGGACGCACACTGCTTGTCCGGCAGCACTTTCACTGATGCCACGACATCAGCAGATGTGACAGCTGAAAACAGCCGCAACACACAGCCGACTGGGGCCGTGGTGAAAGACGGTGGATCCGCGTCCGCAGTGGCAGCACGTACTCGTACTTTAAAACAATGTCAGTTAATAGTAAAAAAAATCAGACAGTTGTCGACTGTTTACAGTTACCGAACACTAAGACACGTGACGACGAAAAATGATGTCATTTCTGAAAAGCTGGTACACTGCATTTTCATTTTCTGGGTGAATACGCCAAACTTGACAGAATGAAAACGATGGGTACTCGTGGTACTCGCCATTTGATGAAGTATTAAGATAAATCTACAAAAATTGGTAGGTGTATGTGGATGTGAATTGCCAACAAATTTGCAAAAGTTCATGCAAAAAAGACTTAACCGAAGTGAAAATATTCCAAAAAGTTTTAGGGAGGGGGGCTCTCTCTTGCCCACAGTACCAGCAAATCAGCTGTATAAACATTGGTATCGGCCGATTCTCCCATGCTAACATCTGCATTAAACCCTGAATCGGTCATTCTATAGTGACAAGGACCATTCAGTTGTCTTTACATTGAGTTCACATATGGTGCAGCTTACATATATGTGTGTACAGGACTGTATGGCCTAAATGCCGAGTGTAAGGTGGGTGAGGTGATACAGCCCCACGGACAGGTGTAACCATATTAGTATGCATATCACAGGCAACACCAGTAGTTCTCGAGGTAGGTAAGATTACCTTGCCATCACGTGACATGCTAGGCAACCGAGCAGTGAATGTTTGCGTAAATGTGCATGCAGACATACACACACCAAAGTGTCTAAAAATGCAACAGTGGTTTGTATCCTTACAGAAGTATTAGAGCAGCTGTCAGTGACAAGCATGCTGTTGAATTTATTTCTACTGTGGATTGAACCAGTGTAGTTTTTCATGTTTCCAGTGGTGAGTTTGTGGCCTTAGCTACATGACAGAATCTAATATTCACGTGAAAAGAGTAGCAACTCGGCATCGAACACTTGTGAAGATTTATGGCACAAAATTTGGGTCTTGACTTCTAGAGTCCAAAGTTTGCCATTTCTGACTGAAAAGAGAAGTCGCCATTAACACATTGTTGGCACTATCATGCAGCCTGTGATGATGAGTATTCAGGTTTCTTCTGTGTTCTGTCACATCCTTTGCATATTGAGTATACAGGTTGCTTCGTGGCTGTGCATTATACAGGGTACATCGTCTGATCAGGACAATCGTTTTACAGACAAAAATAAAAGACTAATGAGAACAATGAAGTTTGCAGATGCTATTGCTAAAAAGGTAATATTTGTGTTTTAATCACTTCATTGCTTTGCTTCAGGTGTAGAATTCATTTGTGATAAAAACTGTGAAATTTGGCGAATTCATTATGATTTAGTGAAGTTCTCATCTTGGTTAAAGTGCTTTGTTTTATGGCCCACAGTTTAGTTGCCTCTAATAATCACATGGCATTTATGATTGCCACCATTTTTATTGAGTGAGCATCCTGATGCGCAATATTGATATAGCATTTCTGTCTGTCTGTTCATCACTTTTCGGTATTCTGTGGAAACGGCTTAACATATTGTCTTAATTTCTTACCACACGGTAGCCAATCATTATAGTTTTATCACTATCAAACGGCTTCACGAAATTCTGACGGGGTCACCCCCTGCCTCTGATTCGCTTGCGACGCATGGCACTATACAAATTTGTTTTGATTGATTAATTGATTGATTGATTCTTTTTCTTCTCGTATGCATGTCATAAACCATAACTGGTCAGCCACGAAACAGCGTCTTCATTCACAGAGTGTAGCCAAGATAAGCCGCCATTCAGTTTTGTCAGGGGACAGGATTCGACAATGTGAGACATCGTCTGGGTCTCGCCACAAGGACACAGATCAGTGTCTGTAAGTCG
>Ga0209149_1001961_pt1 | contig 11102 bp, 7 predicted proteins | sample WorMetTyACAVOLI2_FD_187423 | JGI IMG/M metagenome (GOLD analysis project Ga0209149, IMG submission 187423) | Marine gutless worms symbiont microbial communities from Max Planck institute for Marine Microbiology, Germany - Olavius algarvensis... ...
TCAACTGTCAATAGAAGCCCACACCGGCACTCCTCCCGCTGCTGACTGGAAGCGCCCGCCGGGTCGTCCACGGAGAAATTGGCTGCAGCAAGTGGAAGAAGACGTTGGCCTATCTGTTGGTGCTGCATGGATCGCGGGCCAGGATCGTTCGATGTGGAGGACGCTACGACCCTCAGCTGGTCAAGCGCAGCAGTGAGTGAGTGAGTTATCACAGAACACTTAACAAATAGGCAAAACTATTTTTGATGCATACACTTAGCATTTTCTAAGACAGACTGGTTGAAGTTTTGTTCAAATTCGTTACTTTTTACCGCACTATGCATACACATCTCGCAGACTATGCTACTGCACTGTCCATCTGTCTGTCAGGGCTAATCCTACCACGCTCAGCTCTCTAAAAGGTAAAGTTAAGAGTGTATTAAAAGTAAAAAAAAATTGACACATGTACAGCACTATGAAGATCGACGATACATAGGCAGTTGAAAGATAAAGAGATCGAAGCCCAATCCACTCGACCGACCTGTAAGAACTGCTCATTTCGGAAGATAGTCTCCAAAATGACTTATAATGTGTCAAGTGGAACGTTAAAGCCTCTACTACACCATATTATCTACTCAGGCATCCACTCCAAGCAATACGGCCTTATCACCGGAGCCTGCTTTTCCTTGAGAATTTACGAATAACTGTTGTGTTTGTGCATGTAACTACAGCAGTATTTATGCTTCATAAGCATCATACGATATTTACAAATGAGAAGCACATTGGCATGTAATCATATTTGATATATATATATAATACACACTCATCTTCAACATACAAGATGCGACCAAAAGGCCTTGGCCGAGCTCATTACACAGTAAACCAAACAAGTCACAATACATGTAAGTTGAGGCATTCCATAAACGATGGTCAACAAATAGTCAACTCGATGGTACAGTTAGCACAGCAATGCAGGCAGTTGCTAGCAAGCAGTGGCGTCTCAGAACGTGCGGCTACGGCTGCAGACCCTGAGACAGACCATCTCGGCAGTAACAACAGTACAACAGTGAATGTATGTTCATTACAAAACACAAACAGCACATCCTATTTACAAACAATTAATACCCAGTGCACGACACATAAGACCACAAAAAATCACATTTCAACATAAAAACAAAATCTCCTCTGTCATTCATGATTCTTCATTATTAGTATTCTACATTCTATATACCCCAAACTATATACTTATTTATCATAACATGATCATAGTGACAATTAAACGGAGCATTTATAGTATTTTACTGGAACTTTACAAATTTTATTTTACACTGTACAGAATTGCGTACAGCTGCATAAAGCTGTATACTTGTATAAACATCATTGTAGGCTCAAAGCCTATATCGTATTGACTTTTTGGGCCGAAAAATCAATCTTTCTGGAATAAGTCCGGCAAAACGCAGCCGATCCGGACCAAATTCGGTATATGTAGACATGTCTAGGGGTGACAATGTTCAGAAAATTTTGGGCGCGATCGGCCCATTTTGGGCAAAATGGGGGCTGGGACGAATCACGAGGAGCGCAAGTTTTTTTTGTGGTAATCCATGCGACCTTTCCGTAACTTCGCAATGGCCGATTTCCACCAAATTTGGTCACAAAACGTATTTCAGTGTCCCATCGCGGAATCCGGAAGGACAGTTTCAAAAATTTTCACTTTAGGGGTCATTTGCCCCAAAATCTGAGATCGAAAGTCGGTCAAACTGCCACTGGCACCTCACTCAGAGCAGTCATGGTATGCACTGCAAGAGATACTGTACTCCAAGGGCCAGGGAGTTTCTGACGTCTGGTCAACTTTTCTGTACGACGTACGGTTGCGGAGCTAGGGAGCGTCAAAGTTGCCCAATTTTCGGATTTTGGCCTGTTTTCCCCATACAAAACCCCTAAAACGTACCTTCCGGTGACCAGCCTACAGCCCAGGGGTTACATCGCAGAATGCTTCCGTTTTTTCCATGTGGTAGACGAAGGTCCAATAGGGTGCATTCCGGCAGTGGAGTTTTCCTGCGACTTCTAGTAGGGGAGCTGGGGACCCCCAAACTTGCCCAAATTTTCGCCTATGGCAAATGGCTATATCCACACAGAACACAACTGCACAGCGCGTCATATCTGGACCAAAGATGTCTGAAAACGCACAATTCTACGGATGGATGTACTTTGCCCTTACCCAAAATCACCCCAAAACCCCATTTTGGAAGACCTTCCAATGCAAAACCTATTATACAGATAGATCTCCGTAAGTCACATGTTAATGGAGCTACGAAGGTTAAACTTTACAGCTATATAGTACTTGGGGTGTTAAAATTTTTCCGCTAAGGGGCGCTCGGGGGGAGGGTGCAGGGCCCCCCAATGTAAATTTGGGGCCCCCTAGTATCTTGGAAACTACTGGAACTAGAAAGTTGAAATTAAATACACAATTAGATGTGGTAAAGTACTCGCTTCAGGTACAAAATTTTTTCCGCCAAGTGACCTTCAGGGGGTGCAGGGCCCCCTAATGTAAATTCGGGACCCCCTGATATCTCAGAAACTATCAGAGCAAGAAAGATGAATTTAAAAATACCATTAGATGTGGTAAAGTACCCACTTTGGGTACGAAAATTATTATATTATACAATACAACATGAGGGCGGCCGCCACATTGACTTTCAACAAATGTCTATCTCCGGGGCAGACTACGGCTAACAACTGCAAGATGGCTTTCAGCCTACATGTAGTCGAGAGCGCTAGAGACGAATACAGCTTATAGTTATTATATATATTACATTTAAAATCACAGAGTAAACCTTATGTAAGTATGAAAGGCACTGAAGACAGGTGCATAGCACAACTTTAACAGTGCTTTTTGTTTCACTGTATGCACAATTTACGAAAAATGCATGCTTCTGAAATTCTACTTGATAAACTTGAGAAGAATGTCAACTAGAACTGACAGAACACTTAACACGCTGTGGTGTGTGACGATACTGAAATGTGCATTTTGGATACAATGCTGGGTCATAACAATAAGCAATGTTGTGTCCACATTACAATTATATGACAGCGGCTGGTTGGCTGGTGTTTAACGGCACAAAAAGGCTGTATCGTGCCACATATGATGACGATATCAAGTTTTGTACCCAAAGTGAAAGTAAGGTATGTTAAGGTCGTTATTATTCACTGTTAGCAAGGTTTACTGAACTAACAGTTACAGCTGATCACTCTATCAGACATTAGGGGCCTATTATACTTAAAACATAACAAAGTTTACTTCAGGTGTTTAGTTTGCGTAGCATAACAAGCAACTGAGATGTTGTCACCATATGCATTTTTCGAACTGACAATGCACTAAAATGCATTTGCGGCCGGGGCTCTGCCCCGGACCCCGCTGGGAAAGCTCACAGCGCTCCCCTAGAACCTTATCTGAATTTAAGGGGGAGGGGAGAGAAGGAAAAGGGAAAGGGGAAGCTTGGGCAGAGGGATGGGGAAGAAGAGGGGAAGGAGGGAAAGGGAAAAAAGGGAGGGGAGGAAAGAAGATGGATAGGAGTTAGCCCCCAAACTCGAAAACCAATCTTCGCCTATGTCTGTCTGGCATTTTCAGTGCCCCTGTAAATTAAGTACACTGTAGAGTAATCACGTCCTTCCTGTTACCCGTCTCAGCCCTCTGAGGATCTGCTAAATGAGCAATTGAAAAGAATGTTTAGAAGGTTTACTGACACTGACAGTTACAGCAAAAGAACTGGCAAGCTGATCACTCTGGTAGAGTGATCAGCTGTAACTGTCAGTTCAGTAAACCTTGCTAACATTGAATAATAACGACCTTAGCATACCTTACTTTCACTTTAGGTACAAAACTCGACATCATCGTCATATGTGGCATAATATAGCCTTTTTAGAGCAATTTTAACCAATTATCAAGAAAACTCTGTGTAACACGTTTGGAGAAGACCACGGTGACCATTGACGTTCTCATACCATGTACACATAACGTACAAAACAGTTTAACACTTTCCGAGGCACGGGACCGACATAAATTCTACTTATGTGGCACGGCTATGCCACTGTTACAAATCATTGTAGTCATTACCTATAAAAAGTGTTTATATCCACAAAACAGCTCATAAAATCATACAGGTGGCTACCACCAGCACTTCAGGAAGAGACTAGCGACTTGCAGCAAAGCAGATAAATCACGACAAACTCAACGAATACGGAAATGATGAACATACAGAACCAGCACACGAAATGCATCACATCAATCTTCTGTCACATGCACCACCAGCACCACTTCTCACACTAAGTGCCACACCCGGACCCAGTTCCAAAATTCCTTACCCGGTTCTTCCACTGCGACTGTACAAAATACCACCAATTTTGGCCTGTATTTGCATCTATTCACGACGTTAAACAGTACTGTAGTTCTAATGTACTTTCGACTTCACATTCACAAACTTCGTCGTTTGATTACTCGTACGGCCTTAGTCAGTGAAACCACCAATATCATAAGCTGTGATGCCCCAACTCCCGAGTTGTGGTTTTCGTTACTGACTTTCGTTACTTACTTAGGTCAGTTGGAATTTGAAACCGGGTCCGGGTACCCGGGTAATTGCAACTGGGTACCCAGTTCCTAAACTGGGTAATGCTGCAAATCACTACCTAACATATTCTTTCTACCTTCCCAACAACCTTCCCCTCCCACATTGGCAGAACAGCGTTATCACACGTGACTTCTTCATTAACGACTCCCGACTCGAATTCATCACAGACAGTCTTGAAGAAGTATCTGGAAAACAGCACAAAAAGTAGTAAACAATACAATAAACAAGCAGCTTATGTACCTCAATAACTTCTGAATTCAGAGACAGACACATTTTATCTTCTCAGTTGTGACATACATTACGTAATATTTCATGACAGAGTTCACAGTAAGCAAGTAAATGATTTACAAAGTGCCACAGTCCAGTTAGAATCGAGGCGCATGCGAGTTAAAAAATTAAATTCTTTATAAAATATTATAAAACAACTACATGAATGCACACTATTTTGTCTTATTGCAGTTATTTTCATAAAATAACTAAATTTTTTATACTCTTCCTTTATCAGTATATGCAGCATTTGTGCACAAAACAGTACAAATATACATAAATGAATAAGAAATAAAATTGCAGAGATACTGTAACGTGTAAAACTTAACTATATACTGTATATACTGTCTCCATATCAATTGGAAATGTTCTTAAACGTGTAAAAATTAAGTATATACTGTATACCGTCTCTGTATGCACTTTACAACATCCCTCTTGTTTTCCCACTTGTGAAAAATCAAAGTTTTTCATGCCCCATCTGCACTTAACACCCTCAGTGAAAACCACCCTATTTGCCACACATTTCTCCAGCATGGTGAAAAGTCAAACTACGTTAGCCTTTATGACACAATGCACGAGTGTAAAGACAAAAGCACAGTGGCACACACACACAGACAATAAACAGATACTATGCCACAGCATAGAGCGTACTTGTACAGTGTAGTGTGGTAAGAACGAGTAGCTCTGTTGTCGCAAAGGGGCTGCGCGGAGGCCGCGCGATGCTTCATGTCTGTCAGTAGTTAGCTTCAATAGTACAATATCTTGAGCAGTTTTTTAAATTATTAGTTACTTTGGCTTCAGATTTACCAGTGCATATACCATTCGATTCTGTTCTGTTGTCTTTGCCGTAACGTCGAGCCTACTCGTCATACACACGAATCATGGACGACCATGACTGTGTATAGCGCGAGACTGTGCTTGGTCGGTCTTGCACTGTACACTGTCACGGACTCCTGTGACCTCTTACAGCATGTGGCGTTTGGTCATCCAATACCCGCAGTCAACAAAAACCCGGCCGCTAAATGCCATAAACTAACCACAGTGCAGCAGTTACCGATCACAAAGCCAGATATTTGTTGAGAATCGAGATTTTAGCCTACCTGACCTGCATTCGAGGCACCTGTTAGGGGGGTTCCCAACAGAATATTGCCATACCATTTGGTACAGAAAAACTACCCGACGGTGAAAAATTTTTGAAGATGTTTATTCATTTTGACAGAATGTACGAATATCACAGACAGACACTGCATGACGGCATAGGCCGCACTTGCATAGCATCGCGTTGCAAAAATGTAACATACAGTATATGCAAACAACAGTGCACAGCACTAACCGGTAGTTGCCTTTCTTGGCAATATGTTGCTTGAACTGGCCTAATGTAACGTTCTTCCATGGGATGGTAGTGCGGTATGGTATTGGTTCATCACAGAAATAGTATCCGACTACAGTTATGACTGCCTGATCCACTCCACATTTCTTCATAACCTTGTTACTGTCATAAAGCAAAAGCAAAACAAAAAGATCAAAATTTCCATCGTCAGACTGCTTTATGCTGAATGCAATTATTATGGTATATCGGTTCACATTCCACACTCACGTGCACATACATCACCTTCTGTTACGAGTATACAGTGACAGAAATAATGGTAATACTTAAAGGTGGGTCGATATCGGCAAAGGCGATATCAATCGATATCGACATTTGTGGCCCAAAATATCAGCGATATTGATATCGCTCTCCTTTACTCCAGCACTCTTTTGGCCTACTGACACATTTCATTATCGCCTGCAAAGTAGTCAGTGACGTCAATGTTATTCCTTAACTTCCATTTCGGACTAGCAGAGATGTAACAAGTTATCACATTGCCAAATGACTCAATTTTACGCCTATAATTGTTTATCTTTACAGTAACGTCAAAAAGTCGGAAAAGTACGATAAAACATCCAGAAATTACCACTATTTCACTTGTCACCAAAACAAAATTAATACATCAAATAAACAATATAAAGTGCCGATATGATATGATACTGATAATATCGATATCGGCGATACATCACGATATTTTCTATATATTGACCAACCTCTAGTAACAATAATGTGCAACCTCATCACTAACAAGTGGCAGAGACACATCAATGCTGTCCTGACACGACAATTAGAAATATGACAATGTCCTCAACATTTCGAAAAATTATCCAGCTCTTTTCACAAGCATTCTTAACTGTTGCAGCCCCAGTTTAGTATAGTCCAGATATCTATGAGCAAATTAAATTCGCGAAACTGTGCCAGTATTACAGAACCAACAAACAATACGATAACCAGGTAAGCAAATGTTGTCCACACCACACTGTACAGTGCTGCTACCTAGAAAATTTAATTGCATGATGCCAGAGCAATGGGCCATCTATTCTGGAAGTTTCATTACTACAGCTGTAACTATTTTCCCGTATTTAACAAACAAGCAAAGTTACAAAGTCACAAACATCGATACAGTGAACAGAGGTGACCAAATACAATGCCTCACTAGCTATCGCCGGAGCAATGAACTGCAACAAGGAATCACTACAATGATTGCCAATAAAAGCCAGAAAGACACTTACTCAAACTTGATGCCACACAAAGTTAGGTCTTCACATGATGAACTTAATGCTGCAGACATCTGCAAACCGCTATGCACCGTCGAAACAGGAATGAAAGTTGGTGGCCCGTCCCATGCTACTGCACCATTAACCCTCGTATGCAGCCTACAACAGTTAAAAAGCAATGAACAACATCCTGCTGCAGCAACTGCAAGTGATGCCACTGCCATCATTAAACAAGTAGCTCTGCTGTCGCAGAGAGGCTACGTGATGCTTCGTGCCTTTCTGTAATTAGCTTCAACATTCCTTGATAGCAGTCTTTTATTATTAGTTGCTTCGACTTCATAGCATAACAACGCATGTTTTTTATTGCCGACAGTGTATACAGTAGACTAACTGACTCGCAACATCCACTCTGATGCGACAGCCAATATGCTAATCAGTATGTAAAACAATTCACCTTCAAACACACAACCACCAGTGTCTACTTACCCAGATTTTAGAGCAGCAAGTTTCAATTCCGCGGCAGGTGTGTGTCGTTTGCTATCATTTAAGTTAGGCGACATGTGTGACAGCAGCAGCAGATCGTGCCCCGCCACCCTCTGCTGGTGCCTCAGTACATCGTTACCAGAGACGTGATTCCGATCCAGAGACTCGGATCTGTGTGACCGATGCAGCTGACCACCTGCCACTGTTGACTGATGCTGTGCACCCTTCTTTGCTCCCGTGCTGCTAGAACTGTCAACCAATATTGTTATACTATACACTATCAAACACAACAACAAATATAAATTCAAAAAGACAGCCGAAGTGTGACTACAATAGTAAAACAGCCAGCAAAGCTGAATAATATATCATTCTATTTAACTATCATACTGCATTACTTACGGATCATCATTACTTAAGTTAACAATTAATTATGCAATTAATCATTTAAAAATTAATGACCAAACATACATTTCATTAAAATTCAATTAATGTTGCATCACCAGTGCTAATGAAATCACTTACGTTGACACAGTGTGACTGCAAAACTATTTTCCATACAGTCACACGTGTATCATCTCTTCTATTCAAATGACTCCAGTCTTGTGACTACCCATAACATTGCTTATCATGTTAAAATTAAAATCTGTATTATCACTAACAAAAACATCAAAAACATAGCTATTAGCTGTGCTATAGCAAACATCATCATCCAATCCACATACACAGTAGCCGCCATGCCATGACGATGGTACGACAGATGCAGTGACACAATCCAATGATATAACATTCTGACTACACACAGGCAGGGCTCGAAGTGCGGAAAAAGAAGTACTGATATGGACCTATTCCCCTCTTGTTCCCCCTTCCTCTTCCCTCTTTAGAGGTGGGTCGATATGTCGATATATCGAAAATATCGTTGATATATCGCCGACATCGATATATCGACATCGATATTGTAATGGCACTTTAGATATCAGTTTTTTTCAATATATCGATATCGTATCAATGACAAGTGAAATACTGGTGATTTTTTGATATTTTATCACACTTTTTTCGACTTTTTAACGTTAATTTAATGAGAGACAATTATACGAATAAATGGATAATCTTACTTGGCAATGTGATATGTCGTTACACCTCGCTACAGTCCGAAATGGAAGTTAAGAAATAACACTGACATCATTGATACTTTGCCAACGATAATCAAATATATGAGTAGGCCAAAGCGCACTGCTGTAAAGGATATCGATATTGATATCACGGATATGTTGGGTGAGAAATATCTGTATCGTATCGATATCGGCAAAGGTAATATCAACCCACCTCTACTCTCCATCCTCTTCCCTTCTGCCCCTCCCTAACCTCCCCCTCCCAGAACCAGCTAGAAGATCTGGGGGGCTCCCCGAACTATGCCCCAACCGGAAACACGTGTGTGATATTTGGAGCACAGAAAACGCATTTGATGGCAACAGTTTTGTTGCTATATACAGAAACAGTTTTGTTTCTATGTGTGGCAGTCATCAGAAAGAAGTGGCAGTATGGTTTCAAGTCGACCAAAGAAGTGCCAGTATGCCACACTAGCCTATACCGCCCCACTTCGAGCACTGCATACGGGTACGACATAAGTTTTCTACAGTAACAAATTATGAAGGTCATTCTGGTCAAATGATTTTAAGTCAAGATAGTAACACTTCCCACTCAAACTCACCTTTTGTGGGATGAGCGCTTATGTGAGGATCCGCGGTCCGAGCCGTCTGTTGAACAGCGAGTTTTGCCGCCTGAATATTTTTCATTATCGAGCACCCACAACAGGACTCTGCGCAGTCATTTCACACCACATCTCAACCACACTAATCATCCACTGACACGTTTCCCAATTATTTACATAGTCTGCTTTTCAAATATTTATTATGTGTCAATTTTTCATAACAATTTTTCAACAACAGCTTTTGGTTTTAACAATTAATACCTTATAACAAGACTCTGAATTGTGCACTAAGGTGAATTCTTTTGCACCTAACATTTTCATTAATTTATTAAAATTGTTTATTACTAATGAGAGATGACACACTACATATACTGAAAACTACATATTTTGATTTACATATGTCACAAGTGTTTTTTGATCCTCATAAAAAATACAAGTTAACTATATGTGCACAGATTATTTATATTCACTGAAATCAGGAAGAAAAACTACATGGTGAGGCAACTACACCGGACCCCCTAGCTATTAACGGCAAAACTTAGTCAATATACGGCTTATTTACATGAAAATTTCAGGCACTATAGCCAAGGGAATGCTGAGTCTGCAAATCTGAAAATAATTTGTCTTTTGATTAAATATTCTTTGCTAGCAGCATTTAAAGAGACACCAGTAGAAGTGCTGCTCGATCGCTATAGTCCGATGCCCTGCCATTACGCAACGCCGAAGGTAGGTCATTTACCCCCTGGGCTTTAACCAAGGGGCAAGTGACCAGGAAGGGGTGTTTGACTGCAGGCGGGTGACGGGGGACACTTGATCGGGGGTAAATGACCTATCTTTGGTGTGGTGTAATGGTAGGGTGTCGGATAGCGATCGAGCACCACTTCTACTGATGTCTCTTTAAACTGCTGCTAGCAAAGAATATTTAATCAAAAGACAAATTATTTTCAGATTTGCAGACTTAGCATTCCCTTGTCTATAGTGCAGGCTAAAATTTTCATGTAAACAAAGTGTATATTGACTAAGTTCTGCCGTTTAAAGCTAGCAGGTCCAGTAATTATGCCTCATCGTGTATATATGTTCATTTACTAATGTCACAAGCACTTCTTGATCCTCATCAAACATACAAGTTAAACTATATATGCACAGATTATTTATATTCACTGAAATAAGGAAAACACAAACTATTGTCAATAGCTATCTAACATTAATGTGTTTTGTTGATGCCTTTTTCCCTTGTCTGTGGTACAATCTAGTCCCATGTTTGCCTTCAGCTAACAAGCATCTCAGTAATTTATGCAATCGGGAACTATCAAACTAGTCAGAAGCCGCTAAATATACAAAATTCACCGATAATTCATGCCAAGTTACCTTTCTTTAGTAGCTTCTAAGGAATCTTGCATTGTTCCACAAACATGTGAAGTGGCTGATGAGTTGGAATGCACAGGTTCCACACT
>Ga0209149_1001962_pt1 | contig 11100 bp, 5 predicted proteins | sample WorMetTyACAVOLI2_FD_187423 | JGI IMG/M metagenome (GOLD analysis project Ga0209149, IMG submission 187423) | Marine gutless worms symbiont microbial communities from Max Planck institute for Marine Microbiology, Germany - Olavius algarvensis... ...
CTTTTCAACGTTAACTTTGTGGTTATCTTCGTTACCTTGGACGGGCGATATTGCTGTAATTTCGTTGTCTACAGGCCGCCAGTCGGAAAATAGTTGACGGCGTGATGCGCCATACGCCAGGATAAAGACGACAGAGCGTTGACGTTAGTGTAAAGGCGTGATAAGAGCAATATGTGATATATGATTTATTCCCAAATTATGCCCCCCGTCCCCCTTTGCCTCGAAAAGTGGGGGGTCATGACCCCCCAGCTCCTATGGGAGCGCCGCCCCTGTATACGAAGTTTGACATAACTTAATCAAAAGTTTTTTTATCGCGCGTAAAACAAATACCGAACCTTCTCGGTTATTGCCAGGATAAATACACCGTGTGTCAAAAACGGCCCCTTAATTAATTTGAATAACTCGGTAAAAAATTAGCCGATTTCAACAATTTTTATCGCGCGTCAGCAACGCAGTATGCTGATGCGCGATATTGCTATAGCAAATCTGTCCGTCTGTCCGTCTCTCCGTCCGTCCGTCCGTCCGTAACGTTCCGGTATCAGATGAAAACGGCTTAACATATGGTCATAGTTTTTTTCACCATACGGTAGCCCAATCATTCTAGTTTTACCAGCGTCAAACATTTTCACAAAATTCCGATAAGTCGCTATATCTCGCAAACGATACAAAATATCGCCATATTACTATGGAAGGTGAATAGGAAGTCGTATGCGATCTATCAAATGGTGCCATTTCCAATGACTTTCAATGAGCCCTAACCCTAACCTTAACCTCGTTTTTAAGGTCACACCACTCTTTCACGCTAAATATCTCACAAACGGCTACAGATACGACCATAGTTACTATAGAAGGCGAATAGAAAACTGCACCCAAGCTTTCGAATGGCACCAACTTCTATGACCTTCAGTGACCTCTAAATCCGATTTAAAGGTCACGATATTATTCAACGTCAAATAACTCGAAAATGGTACAAGATAGAGCTATATTTACAATGGCGGACCAATAGAAAGTCGCATATGGTCTATCGAACGGCGCAATTTTCAATGACCTTAACCCCTAACCATAGGGTTAGGGTTAGAGATAGGGTTAGGGTTAGGGTTATGATTAGGGTTCGGTTTAGGATAGGAAAAGTTAGGAAACCGTGCCCAAACTTTCAAATGGTACCACTTTTAATGACCTTGAGTGACCTCTGATTCACATTTCAAGGTCACGATAATATTCAACGTCCGATAACTCCTCTAACAGTAAGTCGTGTATGATCTGTCCAATGGTTCCGTTTCCAGTGACCTTGAGTGACCCTTAACGTAGATTTCAAGGTCACGGTGATGCCCTCGACGAATAATATTGTGTGCGCAGCTGACGCGCGATCTATTCGCGATAGTTAAGTTCTTGTTAGTATACGGAATACTGAGGAAACGTGCGACTAGTCGGCTATAAATTTGCCCACTTTACCTGAAAAGTGTCACTGCACTACTTTGTGAAATTCAGGAGTATTATTGTTACCAGCTTGTTTATTACAGCAATATTATAATAAAATGTTTTAATGAAGAAATAAAGGCGCCAAACAAAAAATGCAAAGTTATTGAATCTGCTGTTTGTTTCTTTACAACATTTTCATACTGTGTTACTTTTATAGTCGAAGTTTATGCTGTTTTAATAAAAGTTTATACTCGTTGGTTGCGTGGCAGAGTGGTAGAACGTCGATCTCTGACAGGCGAACTTTCGCTGTCCTGCGCTCGACCTGCGGCTGACGGGTGACCAATTATGTGGGTAAACCGTCCGCTGTAGGTCAGCCAACCAAGCCGACTCAATCTTTCATCCTTTCTGGGTAGATAAATGAGTAGTAGGCAGCAATTAGATGTCCGCAACCTCAGTCTGGGGATGCGTCATCTGGTGAATGTTTACGGGGTAGAGGCAGGTACGGTGTAATTTGCAGGTAACACTGTGGGATCCGTACCTGAGCGCCTTAAGTGTGAGGTACTACAATAAAGGCGCTATATAAATCCGCTTCCCTTCCTTCCTTTTTTATTTCGGATAAAGTGGGTGGCTTTGAAAAGAGCAGGTTGTTGGGTGAAAAAAACTGGTTATTGTTATTGACCTTGACCTTCATTACAAACACGAATCAGTAAACGCGAAAATACGTAAAAGTTATAACTTCAGCTGTATTGTGACAGCTGGGATGAGTTTTATCAAGTAATAACTTGAATAGACAGTAAGCGCGCCTATGATTAATGTGATCGAAAAGTGACTTTCTGCATTTCACTAGGTAGTGCGGTAACATTTTTCACGTAAAGTGGGCAAATTTATAGTCGACTAGAGTCAAGTTTCCTCAGAAGTCCGTGTACCAAAAATTATTGAAATCAGTTTATCTTTGACCGAGTTATTACAAAAATAAAAAGGGGACGTTTTCTGGGGACACAGCGTACATGTAAATGTTCTTTTTTTATCCACGACGTGCTCTCCACTAAACCAAACTCCTGGAGGTGTTAATGTTGACGTTTATGCAGTAATGAATTTTATCATTGAAGATGATGCTTTGATTTTCTAGTTTATTTATATAATTTATCAGTTATTAATGTACTAATGTTTGTCATCGGCAGATTGACGCTGACGGTACCTTTCCGTTTGAGTCTACAAAAGTTTCCTTTTGACACGCAGTCTATCTCTATTCAAATTGAAAGTTGTGAGTATAACTTACTTCAGTTGAGATGCACTACTGATCAGTACGAATATGATATTGAATTGTCACAACAGATCACAAATGGACAAAGAAATGAATGTAAAATAATTGTAGTTTATACACATACCTCGGTGGCGCTGTTGATAGCGTCGCAGTACGCGCTGCCTGGCTACGGTGATCGACGAGTCTGGGTTCGAGGCCCAAGCTGGCCGAATCATTGTGTCAGGTTATAGCGGAGCGGCGTATGCTTTGAGATTAAATTCTCGGGCAGGCACAGAGGGTTCGACGGTGTCCTCTTTAATCTGTGACCGTTGGCTAATACTGGGTTTAGAGACGCTCAGTATTAGTCGATTAACCACTGATGGCCTTCGGTCATCAATGGCTCTGTTCACACGTACCGCTAAATTGGACCCTGGGGCCCACGGTGCGAGGTGCACTAGCGCTATGGCCGTCCATCATGCAGTAGGTATTAGCTGCCAGAGAAATGTGGTTATAGGCCGAGCAGGGTAAATATCATGGCACAAGGTCTGGTCTCTCCACTCCCGATCCCTCCCTTAGCCCTACACACCTCTCTATAAGGAGAGGTCGCGCAACAACTACACACTACATACACCATCAGCCTGATGGTGTCGCACAACACTACACAGCCCTTTCCTGGGGTTACGCACTGGGCCAGCCTGTGGGTGTGAGGCAAGCCTCAGCGTTGGCATGCGAAGGGACCATGTGCCACCCCAAAGGATAAAGATAAAGATAAAGACACTGTTAATGACGAGTTGCAGTGAATAATAAACAGAAAGCAGCAACAGTAATAAATGTGACATTTGCCAGGCACAACATCGCTCCAGTGTCAATGCGTTGATGAGTACTGTTATTTGCGTTTTATGGCCAAATTTTTATGTTTTTGCCGCGTGATGCTATGTATAAGCGTGACCTATGCCATGGCGGTGCAGCAGCAGGCTGACTGTGCCTCATTCGTGTATTGTGTGGAAACAGTCAGACGTTTTTCACCTTCTGGTAGAGCCGCCTTTTTTTCTTTTTTATGCCGATTTACGACGCGTCGAGCAGTATCTCACTTTATCTTTATTGGTTTGCTGGTTTAGTGTAGTGGTAACACATTGGACTCGATCAACTACTCTACGATAGGTCCGGTTAGTGCCTGGATGGGTGACCGTCTTTCGGCGGGTAAACCACCTCGACGCATCACCAGGCACCCAGGCCTACTCAACCTGAGCCAGCCCTCTGTGGGTAGGCTGGTTTGAGTACTTGTCGAAAGCTAGGGAGTAAACAGGTCTAGCCCGTATCCGTGGTCTCGCAGTGTTCGCTGATGTCTGGCTGAAGAATTAGTTTGCGGAGAGAGCGCCGACGTTCGGGAAGCGGTAGCGCATTAAAGGCGTGTTGGCGACGATGCGCTATACAAATCCAGGTTTTTTTATCTCAGGAACGATAGTGACAGCGCCATAGTTACTGCGGAACGCCAATAGGAACTCGTTTGTGGTCTATCGAATGGTGCTATTTCTAATACATCTAGTGTCCAGTGACCCCATGCCTAGATTCAAGGCCACGATATACGTCAACGTCAAATGTCTTGAAACGCTAAATATTTCCTCAAACTTTTTATCTTTACTTTTCACCTTTCGGTAGCGCCACTATTCTAGCTTTTTCGAACGAAATATTATGGCGCTAGTTCGACGTGGTTGCAATAACGGGGGTGGGGAGTGTCGAATGCAAGTGATCTATGAAAGAATCGCGATTTTTCACCAATATCTCGCTTTTTCGACTTTCGCATAACACCACAAGTGTTATCAACCCCGTGGGACAGTCGCAAATTGTCGATAACACTGATGGCTGGACTTTATTTACAGCATTGACGGGGTAACCGAGGATTGTCTACAGTTACGTCAACAAATCAAATATCTGATCTGACTATCATTATCAGAGCCTGCTTTGAGTTTTGCATTACCCAACCAATCAAAAAGGAATTTACATAGCGCCATATGTCGCAAGTAAATCAGAGGCACGTAGTGGTATGAGACTAGGCAGACTGTTCACGTTCTCTGTACGGACAGTCAAACAGGGCTGAAACAATCGTCTTCACGTGTTGCACGTCTCTTCACCAGTCCTTTCATTTTACAAGAAGAAGAAGAAGAAGAAGAACAAGAAGAACAAGAACAAGGAGAACAAGAAGAACAAGAACAACAAGAAGAACAAGAAGAAGAAGAGCAAGAACAAGAACAACAACAACAACAACAAAAAGACGACGAAGACAACGATAACGACGACACAAACAAGTGCACATTAAGTGAAATGACACAAACGAATGCATCAAAGAATCCACAACAGACTGCCAGAAAAGGTCGTAAGCCCATCAAGTCTAGCCACCTTACAAATCAACTAATAACCTACGAAAACTATGCAGTGACAGTGAGAAAGGGACGGATTAAGGAGAAGGGAGGATTTGGCAAAGGTAGCAGATGGGAGCGAAAGGAAAGGAAACCTGGGAGGAGGACGGAAAGGGGAGGGGAGGGAGACAGTAAAAACTTATTCCAAGACCCTGAAGACACCCATGTTATGCATTCGTATGTTCTATTCAAATCATGTTTATTGTATATGAGTTTTCTTTTTTGTTTGTTCTGTTTGCTTGTAATGAATTTGATATGATGTTGATTTTCGTACGCTCGTGTGATGATTAAATACAGTGAAATACGTTGTTTTGATGTCAGTCGGGTATAAAATGGACACGATGTACTTCAGTCAGCTTCAGAATCCATTGGAATTTGACCGTGATGTCGTCTTGGCTCACTTCACAATGACGGAAGCTATCATGTATGACTGCAGCCAAAACTACACCTCAGGTTTGAAAAACCTACGTCCAGTTTTCTACATTCGTGTTATTAAAGACTGGAACTCACAAAACTCACTCCCCAACAGTCTCATTTTAGCGAGCGTTACGTTTCGCTTTGAGACCGCATTTTCATCTGTCTGTCCGTCTGTCTGTCTGTCATCTGTTTGCAACGCGCGTGAGCGTTGAGCAAACCGAGTACAAACAGAGGACTTTGCACAATCTATTTACACCAGCTGATACAGGAATCTGGCTCGTATGTGACGTAAAAGGAGGTATGAAAAAATCAATCGCGATTTTCGACCAATATCTTAAGCTTTAAGCGTAAATGTTACTGAGTACAATTTCCATTTTCAGTTCATAATAATGTTACATGTTTTCTTCCTCATTTTTATTTTATGTACAATTTTTATCGCCCGTCAGCATAGTGATGCGCGATATCGATATAGCAAATCTGTCCATCAGTCCGTCCGTCCGTCCGTCCGTTACGTTCCTATATCAGATGAAAACGGCTTAACATATCGTCACAGTTTTTCACCATACGGTAGCCCAATCATTCTAGTTTTATTAGCATCAAACAACTTCACGAAATTCTGACGGAGTCACCACCTGCGGGGGCGCTAAATACATGTGGGGTATAAAAATTTCGCGATTTTCTAACAATAAGTCGCTATATCTCGCAAACGATACAAGATATCGCCGTAGTTACTATAAAAGGCGAATAGGAACTCGTATGCGATCTATCAAATGGTGCCATTTCCGATGACCTTCAACGAACCCTAACCCTGTTTTCAAGGTCACACCACTCTTTGACGCTAAATATCTCACAAACGGCTACAGATACGGCCATAGTTACTATAGAAGGCGAATAGGAAACCGCACCCAAGCTTTTGACTGGCACCAGTTTCAATGATCTTGAGTGACCTATAAGCCAAATTTCAAGATCACGGCATTAATCAACGTAAAATAACTCGCAAATGGTACAAGATAGAGCTATAGTTATAATGGCGGACTAATAGAAAGTCATACATGGTCTATCGAACCGCGCCATTTTCAATGACCTTGAAGGACCCCAAACCCATATTTTTAGGTCAGGCCATTCTTTGACGCTAAATATCTCCAAAATGGCTACAGATACGGCCATGGTTACTATGGAAGGCGAATAGGAAACCGTACGCAAGCTTTCAAATGGTACCACTTTCAATGACCTTGAGTGACATCTAACCCACATTTGAAGGTCACGATAATATTCAACGTCAAATAACTCGACTAATAGTAAGTTGTATGTGATCTATATAATGGTTCCGTTCTCAGTGACCTTAAGTGACCATAGATTTAAAGGTCACGGTGTAATATTTAGGCCTATAGATGCCCTCAAAGTATTATGTGCGCAGCTGACGCGCGATCTGTTTGCGATAGCTAAGTTCTTGTCTAAAATGACTGATTGAATGAATGAATGAATGAATGAATGAATGAATGAATGAATGAATGATTTATTTATTTATTTGTTCTTTGATTTATTGATTTATTCATTGATTGATTGATCGGACTTGAAATGATCTTAAATGTAATAAAACCCGTTTGGCGGACCCACTATCGTAGACACCTAGCTAGATTTTAGGAGGTAGAGGCAGTGGTGTAAAGGGGATGAAATGGCAGAGGGGGACTGGCCTTCCTCCACCTCTAAAGCTAAATCCGCCACATTCTTTGTGTTATTGTATCATATTTTCTGCCCATGTTTGCGAATAAACGTGTTCATTAGATTCACCCATTCACTCTAGGGCCTATTCGATTTTGAGCCAACGATGAAACTACATGGTGAGGCATAAGTACCGGACCCCCCAGCTTCAAACAGGATAACTAAGTCAATATAGAGTATATTTGCATGAAAATTTCAGAAAATATAGCCGATGAAATGCCGAGTCTGCAGATCGAAAAATAATTTGTCTTTTGATTAAATATTTTTGCTAGCAGCAGTTTAGAGAGACATCAGTAGAAATGCTGGTCGATCGCTGCCACGCCGAAGGTAGGTCATTTATCTGCCCCAGTCAAACGCCCCCTCCCGGTTACTTGCCCCCTTTGTTAAGGCCCACACTAAACTGCCAATAGTAGCCGAATATTCGTATCTCGCAGCGGGCTACGGAAATTGAGATAGCTGTGAGATACAGATATGCGGCTACGCCGGTGAGGACACCGGCTAGTATTGGCAGTTTAGTGTGGGCCTTAACCGAGAAGGGAAAGTGACCGGGAGGGGGCGTTTGACTGAGAACAGCTGACGGCGGACACTTGGTAAATGACCTACCTTCAGTTTTGCATAATGGTAGGGCGTCGGACTATAGCGATCGACCAGCATTTCTACTGATGTCTCTTTAAACTGCTGTTAGCAAAGACTATTTAATCAAAAGACAAATTATTTTCAGATTTTCAGACTTAGCATTCCCTCGGTTATACTGTTCGAGCGTTCTTACAACTGACACCGCGCCTGTCAAACGACTTTACTGCTGCGTGACTCACTTTCACTTTCCCGCAGCTTTTTGCTGTGGCTGCAACCTTGAAGTCTATCGACTATAATGTTGCCATGACATTCATTCTTAATAATAATAATAATAATTGCCCGTAAATTGACTAAGTTATGCCGCTTAAAGCTAGGGGGTCCGGTAATTATGCCTCACCGTGTAAATAAAATTTTAAATGAAAGATAGTTTATTCTAAATAATGTTCTGTTTTTGTGTGAATAGGAGAGTGCAACATATCCCTTTAAACGTTGGTGTTCTTTTAGGTGCTTATCCTTGCTTGGAGATTCGTCTGGTGTTGAGGCGCGATTCCGGTTACTATATGATGACAATTGTGTCTCCGAGTATTGTTATCGCGGCTCTGGCATGGTCTTCGTTCTTCGTACCCGTCAACTTACCGACAGCCAAGCTGTCCATTGCACTGGTCACTGCGCTGTCCAGTCTCGCTATGGACGTTCTCAGTCGCGCTGTGTTTGCACCGGAGCTGAAAGGCGTGTCGTATGTCACCACGATAGACATCTGGACAAACTCGTGTCTTCTTTTTGTTCTGTCTGCTCTCATCATACAGCTGATAGTCATCTCCCGTGCCTCGAACCAACAACAGGTAAAGGTACAAAACGCTACCATGCTATAACTTAAGACTTACGTAATGGTACATCGTGACTTTTTTGATTATTGCGCCTTATAAATACTGTTACTTATATACTTACAAAACTCTACCGCGCTGTAACTTATGACTTCTGCCAACGACATTTTTTTGATTTTGTGGATCGATTTATAGGCCTATGTCGTTTGTATTAATATGGCTTCAGCGGTTTGACACTTTCAGGAAAACTATTTAAACTATTTTGAGGTGATTCAGGGACGTTAAAATGCGGGAATGGAAATGAGGAAAATAACAAGATCGCGCATTAATTAAACACTTTAAAAATTTAACAACTGGCAATGTGTGCAACGCATTTTTCGATTCTATGCTCTTTTCCGGCCTTTTTTTCATTACCGCATTTCCAACAACTCCTATTTTCCTGTTCATTATGAGGGTTGAGCTAAGAGCTGGTGGTCCTCCGTGTTCACATAGACACCGCGTCTCTGTATTCGTATTTGGATCAATTTGGAAAAATTACGCGAAATCACATCGACAGTAAATCACTGTCATATTGCGCGAAATTACTGTCATATTGCGCGAGCACAGCCGGAGAGAGCAGTCAACGAAAATTGACCGAGGCCGAGTGAAAGTGTTGTTAGACCTTCATCGTATTCGTCTATTATTACTGCCACTGCTGTTGATGCTGCTGCTGCTAATGACGATGATGACGATGGCGTCCATTTACGTTAGACATTAATCATCGGCCATTTGGCCTACTTTGATAATTATCACATATTCGCATCGATATACAGTAAGTTTCTACTCATCACAAGAGATTTTGTTTGCTGTCGAATGAACATATTTAGACAAAGCATGCTGTCTGTGACTCTGTCTGTGACTGTGCCGTGAGACCGCATTAAATGGCAGCAATTATTCATACTTTTTCCTTAAATAAATGAAAAAAAAACTTTACAGTTTAATAAGATGTGTAAGGAAGGGCGACTGTCATTAACTCGCAGAACTAAAATAGCAAAAATCAAAAAGGCTGATATTACATTTGCAGCACATTCCATAAAGTCAATGTGCTCCTAAGTAATTACGTATACGCATGCGGGTCGGGTCGGGTCACAAAGTTTGGACCCGCGTGGAACTCTGGTTGTAACTGCGCTGTTATGATTATTAGGCCCCCGTGTAACAATCCCGCGGTCTTTGTGTACTGCAGTGCGAATGTCTGTCACTTTATATCTGTTAATTTTGTAGTCACGCCATGGAGACTTCTCTGAAGGCGGAAAGCTAGCCAGGAGTAAACTGGATTTCATCGCCAGAATCGTGTTTCCAGTCGCGTTTCTTCTCTTTACCGTGGCCTTCTTTGTCGTCATGTCCTTCGATCCAAGTCGCTGAATCAATGCCGCTGCCTAGGGGTGTGCGGAAAACCGAAAATCTGTTTGTATTCGGTTTTGAAAACCGAACAGTCCAAACATTTACCGTCCGATCACACGGTTTTCCGGCAGAAACTGCGTGCAATCCGCAATTCAAATTAAAAGTGGCAGAAATAACTCTACTTGCATTCAATGTTCGGAGCGGATAAAAAACGTTTTAAAACACTGCCGAAACGACTGCTACAACTACACTATCAAAGTCGGGTATGCACAGTTCATTCAACATAGTACTATAACGCTGTAACATTTGCTGTAAATTAACTACTAAACTATTACATAAGAACTAAGTAGTAAATAACTACAGGCCTATAGTATCCGAACCAAATGCGAGTATTTTCGAAAACCGAACCGAAACCGAACAGAATCTATTCCGCACATCCCTACCGCTGACAACGGGCATGTTTAGCTAGTCCTGGCAAAAGCCGGCGATGTATTGATATTGGACGCCTGTAGTAACTTTGTACCTATCTAACTGTGCCACTTTGTTTATTAAGTCCCACTCGCAAATATGAGGGCTTACACGATGGCGATATCCTGTTTGTTTGTCCGTTCGTTTGTTTGTCTGTCTCTTGTGAAATTTGTTAAGTCATTCCCTACGTGGCAGCACCTGTCGGCGAGCGGGAGCTTATCTTATCGACTCTATGCACTTGTTAACAAGATAACAAGCACAAAAGTTGACAAAACGCTTAGACGAAACGTTGACAGTAGATTGGCAACAGCTTGCAGATAATGCCTATTGACTGTGTGAAAAATCGGGAACGAAAAATGCGGAGACTCCGTATTGAGTATCCACACCTAACGAATGTGGATAAACTGGAGAAGGTCGATAAAGCGCTGTTCGGAGTGAGGTCCGTGTGGCCGATGCAATATCATTTTAAGTCGTTAACTCGTATGTTTACTTTATTTCGCGACCACGATTTGATTTTTAAGCGCCTCACTTTAAGTTAGTAAAAGAGGCGCTTATTGAGATAGGCTGTGTCGTGACGTCGTTGGTCGTTGGTTGGTTGGTTGGTTGGTTGTCACGCGCGTGCACTGTGGCCAAA
>Ga0209149_1001963_pt1 | contig 11098 bp, 4 predicted proteins | sample WorMetTyACAVOLI2_FD_187423 | JGI IMG/M metagenome (GOLD analysis project Ga0209149, IMG submission 187423) | Marine gutless worms symbiont microbial communities from Max Planck institute for Marine Microbiology, Germany - Olavius algarvensis... ...
CCGAGCTTGTACTGTACACGTTCTGGAACGTCCAGCCAGTGCAAGTCGACGTGCAGCAGACGTGACAGACCACGATCGAATTTGCGGGTACCACTGACTAGGCGTGCAGCAGCATTCAGCACTCGTTGAAGTTTGTCTGTCGCAGACCTCGGCGCCCCGGCTAGTACAGAGTTACAGTAATCGAGGCGCGTCGTGACAAAGGCGTGTACGAGTGTCTTCACGGACTCAACGTCGAGTGAACGACGGCTCAGTGAATAAAACCATTTCAAAACCACGGCTCGCTCTAGCGGCGCGCCGCCAATACGTATAGGTGGGAATTTCCCGACGTAAAATTCCGCGTGGCAGCGCAGCTCGCTATTCTGCGTAGCAGCGCAGCTTGCTGGCAGCCTAGGCAAGGCTGCAAAGTTCCGTAGCCTATACGATATCGGAGAAGGCAATCCGGTTCCGGCATATGGACTATGATTCGGATCGGTCTCAAAAGTTAATCAGTTCGTCCATGTCCAACATCTGTCGACACGCAACATTTCATCCAAATCCATGCACGCTTTTTTGAGTAATCTTGCCAACAGACAGACAGACAAACAAACACAGGCAAAAACGTGTAGCTCGTCCTTTGTCGGAGGTAAAAAATACATCAGTCTTCAAATAGAAAAAGCATTGCATATAATGAGACCCGTCGCCCGTATGAGTCTAGGAGAGTACCGTATTCATTGAAATCACTGTCATGGTTCAGTGAATCAGTTCTTTTTCACCGTTTCTTTTTTGCGCCTGCGATTCGCATAATACGGCGTGTTTTTTGTGTACTTATATTATACTTACTTACTTATCGTATATTTTTACCGTACATTTCGCTACAGGAATTTCACTGCACAGTGTCACAGTAGTCGTGCAATTTATTGCTCGCCATGGCAACGCCGATACGGAAAACATTTATCGGCGTTGCCATGGCGAGCAATAAATTGCACGACTACTGTGACACTGTGCAGTGAAATTCCTGTAGCGAAATGTACGGTAAAAATATACGATAAGTAAGTAAGTGAAATTCCTGTAGCGAAATGTACTGTAAAAATATACGGTAAAAATATATATAAGTAAGTAAGTAAGTAAGTAAGTAAGTAAGATGCAGCTGCCGCATTACAATTCTCCAGTCATATGATGCCTCCGCCGCTGCATTTGTCCGACATTCGTTGTAAATTTTACAACGGATGTCGGACAAATGCAGCGGCGGAGACATCATAATGACCTATGACCACGCACGGTCTTTAGCTGTCTAGTTGAGTTATGCAGTCAAGATTTGGGAGATAAATACTTTTGCCTAAGCTGTAAATGAGCTTCATTGAAATGAGTGGAAAACAAGTTTTTAGTGTGATGTATGATTGTTCTGTTGCGAGCAGGTTCAGGCAGCTGAGAGTGCTAAACCTGGCGGACAACGACCTGCGGACGTTTCCTTTGTCAATCTGCAACATTGCAACTCTTGTCCAACTTAACCTCGCCAACAACAAACTGACTGCCATTCCGCCGAGCATCAGCAAACTTAAGCAGTTAGTCAACATTGCATTTGTTGCGCGAGATTCATGGGGGCGTATAGGAGAACCATCTGCTTTAGTTTGGCACCGTGCCCGAAAACCAGGTACACGTGCTTGCGATGGGTGCACTGGAAATAAGCCGCGTCTTTCATCGTCAACCAGAGTGCAGCTGCTGGTTAAGTCTGACGTCATGCCAACCAAAGTGAATGAAAAACGACCCCGGTTAACCACGCTACATCCGGGACCGGACATTACATGCCTAACCACACATCCAACTAGAGGCGGGTCGATCATCATCATCATCATCATCATCATTCAGGATTTCTAGTGCGCCTATTACAACCTAGACCATAGGTGCAGTACAAAAGTTAATTTAAATGTAAAACGATGTAAAACGAGATAAAACAGTAACTGTTGTAAAAATTGTAAAAATCGCCATTGCCGATATCGATACGATATCGATATCCTTTACTGCAGCCCTCTTTGACCTACTCATGTATTTCGTTATCGCCAGCAAAGTAGTCAGTGACTGACATCAATGTTATTCCTTAACTTCCGTTTCGAACTAGTAGAGATGTAACGAGGTGTAACGACAATATCACATGGCCAAATAAGATACTCAACTTTACTCACATTATTGTCTGTCTTTAAATTAACGTTAAAAAGTCGGAAAAAGTATGACAAAAATATCGAATTGCCAATATTTCACTTGTCATGCACCGATACGATATCGATATATCGAAAAGAACCGATATCTAAAGTGCCGATACGATACCGATACCGGCATGTCGATATCGGCGATATATTCGACGATGTTTTCGATATATTGACCCACCTCTACATCCAACCCAACTTTCTTTCCGGTTGGTAAAAGCTGGTGTGGTTGACCTAGTTGCATAATTAGCTTCCAAATATAGCAAGCCAGGCGGGGTCTAGTTAACAAACTGTATTCTGGTTGAGACTGAAAAACGCCACTTAACTGTCGCAAGGATTTTCAGGCTTTTTGACATTAAATTTTATATTTGTCGTTTTGGTTTGTACGTATTTTATAATCATGCAAAGTGCGAGTGCGACAGAATATCGTGGGATGAATGTTGACCTCCTAGTTAAATTTTGGACCACTGACCACCTCTTGATACTGTATGGTGTCTAATCAATGCTGACAGCTTTTCCATGACATCGACTTTCAGTATAGCGTTGCCGAGCAGATTAACGCTATGGTTCACTAGCTGCTCCCGTAAGCCGTGAGTAACGCTGGTTACGGGTCGTAATGACGCAAAGTATTATACACATATAAATATTTATTCACGGATCACAGACACCACTTCTATACTCTTCTCTTTCTCTCCATACTTGGCTTTACGTTGCGTATTACTCGAGTATGAATGTCAGCCATACACCACAACACACCACACCTGCCACACTTCACTACTCTAGTGTCAGCCATAACGCACACCTGCCACGTCGACCTGGCTCCAGCTCCCTTCTTGCTCGAAAATCGCTACCGCCCGAAATTTAAGGAGGCAAATGTCCGCAGCCCTCGTCTCCTAGACCCGTGGTTGAGATGGCGCGATAAGACGACAGTGTTAACATGTAAACGATTGACTGATACAGTTTGCAGGAGCTACACTTGCACAACAATCATCTGTCGTCGCTGCCTGACGACCTCACGCTGCTTCGTCGTCTCTTTGTCCTCGTTCTGGCGTTCAACCGGTTCGACAAAATGCCGTCTGTACTCACTGGCATGACCGAAGACAACACCTCCGAGATCAAGAACATCATTCTCGCCGGCAATCAGGTACTGCGCACACACTGGCGACTATGTTTCCAATAAAGGTAAAGGTAAAGGAAGTGCATTTGTATAGCGCCATTTTGTGAGCACCTCACCTTCAATGCGCTCAGGTATGGATCACACAGTTTTACCTGCAAATTACACCATACCTGTCTCTACATCGTAACCGTTCACCAGACGGCGCCACCATTGATTGTGGTGGCTGGCATCTAATTGTAGCTTACTACTCATTTATCAACCTCAACAGGACGAAAGGCTGAATTGGCTTAGTTGGCTGACCTATAAAGGACGGTTTACCCACATAAGTGGTCACCTTTATTAACCCTTTAGAGTGCAGAGGTAATTATAGTGCCACATCGAATAATATGAAGTTGGCACACTGGCCGTTGATGGTACAGCAAGCAGGGGACTGAGCGGGGCCGCAGCCCGCCCAGGCCCCTCCTCGCTGTACCAAATGTAACAGCTCACTCATTAACGGCCAGAGTACCAATCACCATATTGATGTATAATTTTCCATTGCTTTGTGGTTTTGATGTGCCCATTAAAGGGTTTATGGTGCTTTAGTATCCATAAAATATTTCATCGCTTAGTTACATTAGAAAAACCATAACCCACGTCGTATCATATAAAGGATAACTGTCCAAATATGACATTACAGAATTTATTATGTAACTAGGCCCAGATTAAGTTTGGCGTAGGCCCTAGGCACTGCACAACCGTAGACCCGCTCCGTCTCTCACCTGTAGCCCTCTACACAATGCTAAATTGTTTGTTTCTTTAGTGACCTGAACAGTTATTATTATTATTATAAACGAATAGATTAACGTGGTATTTAGTCGTAGTTAATGTGTTATTTCTTGTTTTTTTGTAATAAAAAGTTAAACATTAACATATTCATCTTCAATGATAGTTATGCATTTCATATAAGTAAAGACTAAAAGTGTATTTACTGGTATGAAGTACTATAAATAATTGATGTTTTAGTGGAAAAATCGACAGTTCAGTGCTTACAGTGCATAAAACATTAGTGACTGATTGGATTTTCAAAATATTATTCGTAAGCCTCTTCGACGTCGTAAGCCATATGCATTTGCCTACAATGCCAATGCCATAATCCGGTCATGTGTGTAACGTAACGGAGACGAAGTGTTCCGCTATATACCCACTGAGATGCTATGATGTAGATCGAGCAGCTGGACTGCGACACGATGTCCGAGATGCGGCACGTGAAGAAGCTCGACTTGCGGATGAACCGGCTCGTGTTTTCGGCCGACGAGACGGTCAACTTCAGTGTGTTCGACCGACTGACACACGTCGACGTCCGCGACAACCGCGTCAGCGAACTGGACATGAGTGTTGTACGCACGCTCGAGTATCTCAACTGTGAACGCAACGCCATGGCCAGTCTCCATATCAACGGAACCGCGCTCAAGAACCTTTTTGTTGCCTGCAACTGTGAGCGCTTAAGGATGTAACAGATTTACCGAATCTGGTTTCAGCTTCAGTATTCTGCATTGTCTAATAAAAGAATGTGATAAACTGATATTACACTAATCATACCGTGACCAGGTAACACTGGGTAAAGCCGCAAATTACAAAAGCTACTCGACCAAACAGTGTCGAGAATGATGCCTACGCCAGGCCTCCAAACCTAACCTTGACCTTTGACCTCCTGACCCCAAAACTTGACCATTTCATGCATTCGCGTCGTAGACCACTTGTGCCAATTTTCGTCGAAATCGATTCATTTAAAAAAACACCGTGTTCACAAGTTTGGCAATGGCTGTTACTAACAAATGGATGGAAGGAACGAAAGGACAGGTTGCAAGCATAATGCTTCCGCCGGCCACTCTCGCATGGCAGAGACATAAGAAGGGTGCGAACATCGAGCCACGAATTCGTGGACGCTTTTTTCTAGCGAAACTAGTGAAACCATTTCAAAGAATGATTTTGCTATTTTGCAAAATCTGTTTTGAATTTACATAATCAAGTGCAGAAAATTACGTGAAAGCGAAACCAGTTTTAAGATTTTGCAAAATGAGTACTGTAGGTCGTAGACGTATAGACAGAACATTTGTTCATGGTACAGGCCCGTAGCCAGCCTTCTGACATGGTACAGGCCCGTAGCCAGCCTTCTGATAACGGCGGTCGTTTTCCTCAGATTTTGGACGTTTTTAGGGTTTGAGAATTGGAGTTCCTGGTGGTTGTCTAGGGAAAAACTCGATTTTTAAAAATGATGGATGACGTAACTTTGTGGTCAAAGCTCGAATCTACATGGTAAGTCTACTCAATATTATTAATTTTATTTCATAGACGACGATATTCAAGATGTTAGCGCTCGAACAGTCGGCGGAAAAGTGACCTGTTAGTGCCGGGGGGCGGGGGGGGGGTGTCCGACCGCTCCGACCCCCACTTGGCTACGGGCCTGTGGTACATCCTGTTGTCAAGTAATTAGGCCTACATGTTTTCCCCTGCCAACCAGACTTTAACGTTGTCTGCATTCTGCATTGTCTAATAAAAGAATGTGATAAACTGATATTACGTCAATCAAACCGTGACCAGGTAACACTGGGTAAAGCCGCAAATCATAATTAATTAGCAAATGCAAAAGCTACTCGACCAAACAGGGTCGAGAATGACGGTCACAGTGGTAGAACGTCGGTCTCTGACAGGCGAACTTTCGCTGTCCTGCGCTCGACCTGCGGCTGACGGGTGACCACTTATGTGGGTAAACCGTCCGCTGTAGGTCAGCCAACCAGGTCGACTCAGCTTTCATCCTTTCGGGGTAGATAAATGAGTAGTGGGCTGCAATTAGATGTCCGCAACCTCAGTCTGGGGATGCCCCATCTGGTGAATGCTTACGAGGTAGAGGCAGGTACGGTGTAATTTGCAGGTAACACTGTGTGATCCGTACTTGAGCGCTTTGAGTGTGAGGTACTACAATAAAGGCGCTATATAAATCCACTTCCTTTACCTTTACCTTTTTGTCGGCTTAACTGGGAAACTATATAGTGTCATCTTACATGTTAAAGTTAACGTCGTCGGTGACAGTTATGTGGGAAAATACACGGAATATTTAGCTGACATTTACGGGAACTCTTTCTATTGCCTACAAACATCGTTTTACTTGGGCCACCACGAAATAGGAAACCACGAAATAGGAAGTTTATGCAACTCCAAAGGGAGATTCAACACATTTAATTATTCCAGTCTGTACACCTGTGTAAATTACGAATATGTTGGCATAGATTTGGTACACCATTTATATTATAATTATGCAAACTGATCAATAACATAACAGCTATGATGTAGAATTTGTATTTTTACAGGTTTAGAAACTTTGGTGATAAATCCAAAACCTGAATGGCTGCTTCAGATGGACGTTTCAGAGTAAGATTGAACTTCTTTTCACAATAAATAAGAAGTTAACATGTTCCAACTGATACAATGAAATAATTACTTAAGCTTGTATTTCACTATTGCCAATATGTAGATGTTGTCACACAGTCATAGATTTCTTTAAGGAACGTGATGTAATGTGTTCTTGTTCAGCAACTGCTTGGAGTCTCTTCCTGATTGGATTGGAGATTGCTTTTTCCTGCAGAAGTTGAATGCCAATCACAACTTTCTCACAACGCTGCCGCCCACGTGAGTTAACCTGAAATACAGCTCTGCATTTGCCTCTACATGTATCAATAAATGCTATGAAGCTGCCTGTAAGTTGTACGTATAGCCTATAGCTTTGCTAAACTGCACTTGCATGTGATTTTTAGTTAGTTTCATTGAGAGATTCAACATTTCTTCTGACGTTTTCATCATCTTACACTACATCACTCATCCCTGTGCCAACTCCAGTTTCAATATGTAGGCTAGTATCTCACAAACATTGCCATATTTTAGTTGCTTGTGTGTCGATGTGGTTAGCTGCCTGATGGTCATATGTGTAGTGGTAACTGTTGTTGTTCTGAAGGTTGTTTTCCAACGCTAAGAAACTGAAATCTCTCCATCTCAACCGCAACTTTCTCACGTGTTTACCAGACGATGTTGACTGCCTGCTGCTTGAAGAGCTATATTTACAGTTCAACAACCTCACCAAGCTACCGCAGACTCTCCTAAGCAAGGCCAACAAGTCGGTTGTTTTAGATTACTTGTACTGCACGCGTTGTTCTCGTAATTTTTTTCCGTTCGACTTTGTTTGCTATAAAGTTTCTTGTGGTGTTTGTCATCATTGCTACGTTACCGGAAAACGGTCACACCTATCGTCGTGGAATTTTCAAAATAGACTGATGATGGCTCTAGGATCATGCCGTGGCAGCGCCCTGCAGTGCAGTGGTGCGCGAGGCGAGGTTTGCTGTGCCTTGCACACTCGTTATTTGATGTACCGGTAACAGCTAAAGAGCCAGTTGTGCATTAAGATATAAAATAAGTAGGCCTTTAACCTTCGGTTACCCTTCGTGTTCGTTTTGCGTTGTATGTGACCTGTAATTGGTTTCAATGGTCCTCTGAACCCGTCTGTCATTACCACGTACACGAGTTTGAAACGCATCTCAAAACTTATTCATGAAATCTTGATTCGTGAAGTCACGACTAGCTTGTGCACTGGAGAAAACGTTTGAACTCTGACTGATGACAGTCATAAACGAGGATGTGTACAAGGCGATAACAAACTACAGTTACAAAACGTATTATCGCCGTCTTCGACGTCTGCAAATACGACCACGCGACGTGCACTTAACGATTTAGTGGTCATGTTAAAACCGCAGAGCAACGGACCGTTCTACAGCAATACGGTGATTGGTACAGTGGCCGTTGGTAGGTGGGTTGTTACATTTCGTACAGCAAGGAGGGGCCTGGGCGCGCTGTGGCCACGCCCAGTCCCCTCCTCGCTGTACCAAATGTAACAGCCCACCCGTCAACGGTCAGTGTACCAACTTCATATTATTCGATGTGGCACTGTAATTACCTTTGCACTCTAAAGGGTCAATAATAACTAAAATGATAATGACAAGTGCAATGGTTCAGCTGTGAATGATGACAAACAGCGAGCTCGCTTTATAGTAAATAGGCTGCCACATCTCTCGACTAGGAGTTAATTCGTGACTGATGGGACACGCTGAAAATGGGAAACTGGTGTTTTACGAGTTTTCAAACATGCACAGTGATGTCAAGTTCATTTATCATAATCAAGGTTTTCAAGTTTTTTGGCTAGGGGAGTCTAAATTTTCAGGGTAGGCCTACATTTCACTTAACGACCAGTAGTAATTTGGGCAGTGGTTTTATCAAGAAAAGCCTACCCCCAATGGCCTCTGATTTGTGTCACCGTCGAGGATGCCTAAGATCTTGGCTGGCGGGGTCGGAGCCCTCCGGACCTCTGGACCTCCCCGAGTGGCGATGCTGCTGCTACATTGTATGTTACTGTGACTATGGCAGACTGCGTACGTTGAACCTGACGAAGAATCACCTCACCTGTCTACCACCGCTCAACACGAACCTCGACCTCAACAAGGTTCAGGAGTTGTATCTGTCCGGCAACGCGTTCACTAACACTGTCATGAAGGTCGTGTCCGGCTACTCACGTCTCAAAGTCCTTCATCTTGCACAGAACGAGCTCACCGAGATTTTTGACGAGTAACTACTGGTCACTGCTATATTGTCTTGTGTTTATTATTACTCCGCCAAGGTTGGCGGAGTTATGTTTTCGTTCATTCTGTCATTCTGTCTGTGTGCAGGATAACTCACAATCGCGGTAACGGATGTCAATGTCGATGTCAATAATAGATTTATATAGCGCAGAGTCATGAAGCATCTCTACTATACGCTGCGTGTGCTGAGTGGTAACGACGAAACAGATTCGTCTTCAGCGATTGTTTGAAGCTGTTGCTGGTGAGCGCCGGGTCACGGACACTGTCCGGTAGCGAGTTCCAGACCGTCGGACCTGCAGCAGAAGGCCCGACGACCGAAAATGCTGAGCCGCGCACTTGGTACGGTCAGGTGATGTCGAGTGGTTGACCGTAAACGACGTCGGCTGGGAATGTCTGAGACTGGTGTACAGTAGTGGATCAGGTTTTCGACAAGTTCTTGCGGGTTTGCGACACGCTTTCGACCAGCTTTCGACTTTTTTTGTCAAAAATCTGGTCGCGAACCGCAGCATGCAGGTTCGCTGGTTCGTGCTCGTGCTAGACAAACGGAATGTAGAAAAAAACCCGTTTTAAGCAAGTTCGCAGCTGGCTTTCGACATCTTTTTGAACTGCTTGCGACCAGGTTTTCGACCAGGTTTGCAGCTGGCTAGAATAATGGAATGCGGCTTTATGTCTCTACACGTCTTTTCTTTGCGTATTGTGGTTATTAGCTCTACATAATGAACTGTGAATTAATTATGTGTGAACTGAGTTACCTGTGGTAGGCTGTGGACCGTTTCTTCTGTGTTTGCTGAAAAGTACACGTGTCATTGAACATACATTAAAACCGCAAAGCAACGGACCATTATGCAGCAATATGGTAATTAATACTGGCCCAGCCCAGGCCTCTCCTTGTTGTGCCAAATTAACAGCCCGCGGATCAACGGTCAGTGCCAACTTCATATTATGTGGCACTATAATTGCCTTTGCATTGTAAAGGGTTAACGTTTTAACTTTTGGCTGGTGTTTATCGGTAGTGAGTTGCGGAAGCTGGAGATGCTGTATGAGCTAAACGTGTCGACCAATCAGCTGAGTTGTCTGCCGGCCGCCGTCAATCAGCTGCCGAAGCTCGTCGTTCTCAGAGCTCATTCCAACCATCTCCGCAGCCTGCCAGACTTCCGCGAGGCCAAGTCTCTTCGGGTATGATCAACATCCTATGACACAGTAACTGAAAGTGATAACCGCCACAAAGGCGGAGGTTATGTGAGCAGGTCGTTTGTGTCTGTCATTCTGTCTGTCTGTGAGGAGGATTGCTGCAAAGGTTATCAGCTAATTTAATTGAAACTTGGTATTATGACTGGGCCTACCACCAGTCGGAAGAACTGATTAACTTGGTGGTGGTGATTCAATCGAGGATACGGATTCCGGATCACTTTTCCACTTCCCTGTTGCAGAATAAGGAATTTGAGGAGATTTATTAGCATTTCTTATGCAGTCACCGACCGATCTTCACAACACTCGGCGAAATGACCAACGCCGACAAGTTAATGTTTCGAGCCACCCGGCAGACGTCCTGATCCGTGTCTGGATTAGTCCGGAAATCTGGATTTGAATCCCTGAAACTTTTGGTTGAGATTAGACGCCTTGGCAGAGGTTTGCGCTCTCTGAGCACAGTCTAGTTTAATAAAGTCATGGTTGTTGTTAGCCGGTCAGCTTCCATTGCGTTACAAACTAGGGCTATTAATGATTAACAGATTTTAGTCTAAACTCCTTTAGTTGTTAGCAAATCAAGTAATTTCATTTTCAAATAATTTTGCATATAATATCTACTTGACATGAAATCACGTAGAACGTTTTAAACGTTTAACAGTTTAATAATTTTTTGCTTTCTAAATTCTCTTTTGTAAATTTTTAAGACAGTTACCATACATCACTGCATAAAAGGTGCTTTTGAAAGACAGTTATTGATTTTGCCCATCACCCAGGTGACGAAACGACAAGCAGAACCATTTTCTGGAAGGCGTGTAAAGAATGAGTCATTAACTTGTCGGCGTTGGTCATTTCGCCGAGTGTTGTGAAGATCGGTCGGTGACTGCATAAGAAATGCTAATAAATCTCCTCAAATTCCTTATTCTGCAACAGGGAAGTGGAAAAGTGAGTCA
>Ga0209149_1001965_pt1 | contig 11093 bp, 4 predicted proteins | sample WorMetTyACAVOLI2_FD_187423 | JGI IMG/M metagenome (GOLD analysis project Ga0209149, IMG submission 187423) | Marine gutless worms symbiont microbial communities from Max Planck institute for Marine Microbiology, Germany - Olavius algarvensis... ...
ACCTCTAATGCGCTACCGTTTTCCCGTAAGTCGGCGCTGATCTCCGCAAGCCAACCCGACAGCCAGGCATCAGCGAACACTGCGAAACCACGTGATACGGGTTGGTGCACCACGCAAAAGAGCTGTAGTTACAATGGCGGACTAATAGGAAGTCATACATGGTCTATCGAACCGCGCCATTTTCAATGACCTTGAAGGACCTCAAATCCAGATTTCAAGGTCAGGCCATTCTTTGACGCTGAATATCTCCAAAATGACTACAGATATGGCCATTATACTATGGAAGGCGAATAGGAAACCGTACCAAGCTTTCAAATGGTACCATTTTCAATGACCCTGAGTGACCTCTAACTCATATTTCAAGGTCACGATAAATTTAACGTCAAATAACTCGAGTAATAGTAAGTCGTGTATGATCTGCCCAATGGTTCTGTTTCCAGTGACTTTGAGTGACCCTTAACCTAGATTTCAAGGTCACGGTCTAATATTTAGGCCTATGAGTGCCCTCAACGTATTGTGTGCGCAGCTGACGCGCCATCTGTTTGCGATAGCTAAGTTCTTGTCTTTACTCAGTCACAGCTGTTTAATGAGACGTTTATCTTTAGCAGTAAATCGCATTTCCGTAACAACACTTTTACAAACGTCTTCTCGCTGCCTGCGAAGAAAATTTAGTCAAAAGACAATATTATTTTTAGATACGAAATTAAGCATTCCATCGGCTATGTCATCTTAATTGTTTTTTTTATAAATAAACTGAATAGTGACTAAGTTATGCCGTTACAAGCTGGAGGGTCCGGTAATTATGACTATTAGTGTACATAAAACAACTATAAAGAGAAGGTTACAGTCGTTTTCAAAGAGATCAGTCTTAAGTTTTGTGTCCGTAAAGCGACGTGCGAGACATTGCATCTAGACGTTGATTATTATCGACTAATACTTCATCGATACAGTCACATTGCATTCAGGCTGTATCTTAAAATTTACTAAAGAAACTGGCAATTTTTCAGACACGCCTAAATATCTATTATTTTTGGCGTTTAATCAACATTCATTTCTTTATTAATTTCACAGATTGATAGTTTAGTTTCGTATCGTACACATTAATGACGAGAACTGTAACTATAAAGTAGGCTACGACTTTTATCACGCGTCAGCACACTGACGCGCGATATTGACAGGCCTATAGCAATTCTGTCCGTCTAGCTGTCCGTCTGTCTGTTTGTCCGTCCGTCACGTACCGGTATTCCATGGAAACGGCTTAACATATTATCATAGTTTCTTCACCATACGGTAGTCCAATAATTCTAGTTATATGATTATTAAATATTCCGACGGGGTCATCCTATGCAGGGGGCTAAATAGAGGTGGGGTAAAAAAAATTCGCGATTTTCGACCAATAAGTAGCTATATCTCGCAAACGATACAAGATAGCCCCATAGTTACTATGTATGACGAATAGGACCCGCATTCAAGCTTTCGAGTGGTACCAGTTTGAATGATCTTGAGTAACCTCTAACCATGATTTCAAAGTTACGATATTATTCAACTCCAAATAACTCGAAAATGGTACAAGGTAGAGCTATAGTTACAATAGCCGACCAATAGAAAGTCGAACGGCACCATTTTCGATGACCCCCGATTTCAAGGTCATGCCATCCTTTGACGCTAAATATATCCGAAATGGCTAAAGATACGGCCATAGTTATTATGGAATGTGAATAGGAAACGGTATCCAACCTTTCGAATGGTACCTTTTTCAATGATCTTGAGTGACCATTTACCTAGATTTCAAGGTCACGGGGTTACTATTGATGCCGTCGATAGCTAAGTTCTTGTTTCAATTGCAATATTGAGTCGTTTTTTTTTACTTTTGTAAACAAATTAAAATTTTTGTGCTGACATGTTCCTAATTGCCCCTCTGTGTGTGACATACTTTAGGTCGTCGTGACTGTCATGACGGCTGCGGCAAGATCTTAACAATACCGTGGTACACATACTGCCAGTGACCTAGGTCAGACGGTCTTGGCTATAGGCTAGCTGGCTATAAATAAAGTCATGCTACTGCTCTATAGTTGCGGCCGTTCTGCTGCACGAACCGGGGACATTGATAAAAATTATTTTTAGCATAAACCAAGCACACACGAACGGGAACGCTTGGACTAGGTGAGGGTTGATTTTTTTTGTTTTCTTGCTGTATATGTTGTTATTACCGTATAACATACATAATATGCAATGGTAAGTTTAACAAGTATAATGCTAGGCGTATGTAGAATACTTGGGTGTGTTAGGCGTGTCACAAAACTTGCATACTCTGAGAGCGTGATTTTATGATAATGTAGGGCGTTGTGTATTGTAACTCAGTCTCGCGCGGTTTATTTGATGATGTTAACGCCCCAACCATCAATTATACTGTACTATCGAAAATCACCAACTTGTTTGCACCTGTCGTACAATTACACAATAGAATTTGGAAGGCACCATAAGCCGTTGTTTGTCTCCAACCGACTGTACCGGCAAATCTAAATATCACACTATAGGCCTACACGGTGTACCACATAAAATAGAGACCATTAATTTCATAATGGTTACGATACGACACGAATACGTACGTTCAACAAGTAGCTCTGCTGTCGCAGAGAGGCCGCGTGGTGTTTTTTTGTCTGTCAGTAGGCCTATAAAGCTTCAACAGTAGCCTATACAATACCTCGAGCCCAGTCTTTTATTATTAGTTACTTCGGCTTCAGATTTACCAATGCGTAAATTAAATTCTGTTCTGTTGTCTTCGGCGTAACGTCGAGGTTCCTGCCAAAAAAGATTTCCTGATACGTAGAGCTTCGTCGTCCGTCTGCTGCGATCAACAAACGCCGCCGCTTACTGCTACCGGCGATATATCACCACCTTGCCACGGTCCGACGGCACTCAGTTTACAACATGTGACAGTCGCACCGTTGACAACAGGCGATCAAGCGAGATATTGGTCGAAAAGGAATTTTTATACCCCACCTGCATTCGGCGCCCCCGTTAGAGGGTCCCTGTCGGAATATTACCATAACGTTTGGTGCGAAAAAAACTAGAATGGTGTGGCTATCGGGTCGTGAAAAAATTGGGGATAGGTTTACTCGTTTTGACACAATACAGGAACGTGACGGACAGACGAACAGACAGATGGACAGACGGACAAACGGACAAACGGTCAGACAGACAACGCACGACGGCATAGGCCGGGCTTATGCATAGTATCGCGCGACAAAAATGACTAGTAGCCAGTTTAGTCTACTGTGTATAGCCAAAGCAGAGAAATATCCAATATTTACGACTTATTTATACGATACAAGTCAATTTCGTCCATCGGTATGGTATAGTAGAGGTTAACGTCCCACTCGACACATTATAGGTCATTTCGGAGACTGTTTACGGGTCACATGACCCAACCAACAGTGTCATAGCACTGAAGGACGAAAATTTCGCCCATCGTTATATTTTAGGGTAGAGAATCTCTACAAACACGGTATATGCGATGGCAGTTCTCTCTGTTCGACTGTCACACTCGTTGGCAGTGACAAAATAGTTCAGCATGTCATCAAACTTCTAACCACGTACCCCCAGTTTCTGTAAACGAAACGTCGTGACGAAATTCTGATGGGGTCACCCTTACAGAAGTGATAAACAGAGCTACAAGTGCACTATGAAAAAATTCCGTATTGCTCACCAGTGTCTGGCTATAGCCTAGTTGACAATCAGATAAACTTAATAATTTTGTAACTAACAGCAAAATACAGTAAAGTAAAGTAAATGTGGATTTGTATAGTTGCGAACACGCATCTAATGCGCTACTGTTTCCCGTACGTCGGCGCTGATCTCCGCAAGCTAGTCCTTCAGCCAGGCACCAGCGAACACTTCAAGACCACGGATAGTGTATCACGCGATGTGCCTGTTTACTCCCCAGCTTTGGCCGGGTACTCATCTCAGCCTACCCGCAAGCTCAGGCTGAGTAGGCAAGTGTGCCTGGTTCTGCGCTGAGGTGGTTTAGCCGTCCGAAGACGGTCACCCATCCAGGCACTAACCGGGCCTGGCGCAGACATGGTCGTGGGTTTTGGGTTCATCCATGGGTTGGGTTGGCTCCGAAATTAGTTACTCTACGCTAGGCCCTAGCGTAGAGTAACTACGTCGTTCGAGGCCAACGTGTTACCGCTACACTAAACCGGCAAGCAAAATTTAAAAAAAAACAAAAGCTAATATAGTTAAGGTAAATAGGCCTCTAGTCACTCGTGCAGTTCCTACAGCAATAGAATAGACAACAAGCTCAGCTGTTGCAGACAGACCGCGCGACGCTGTGTCACTGAATATTTTGCTAAGTCACTCAAGGTCACTCGAGGTCATTCGAGTAGGGTGTGTGTAAGTCCCTATTAATATTTCATTGAATGTTTGTATCTCGTAACGGTTCTGAGATATTCAGCATAAAATAATGGCATGACCTTGAAATCGAAACTAGGGGTCGTTCAAGGGCGTTGAAAATGGTGCCGTTCGATGCGACTTACTATTCATCTGCCATTGTAAGTATAGTACCACTTTCAAGTTATTTAACGTTAAATAATATCGTCACCTTAAATATGGGTAAAAGGTCACTCAAGATCATTGAAAGTGGTACATTCGAAAGCTTGTGTAAGGTTTCATATTCGCCTTTTATAGCAACTATGGCCATATCTTTAACCGTTTGTGAGACATTCAGCGTCAAAGAATGGCGTAACCTTGAAAATTGGGTTACATTGTTGTTCAAGGTCATTGAAAACGGTGCCATTCGGTAGACCACGTGCGACTTTCTATTGGTTGGCCATTGTAAGTATAGATATACTTGTACCTTTTTTGAGTTATTTGACGTTGAATAATATCATGACCTATCCTATTCGAAAATTTGGGTACAATTTCCTATTCGTTTTCCATAGTAAATATGGCTCTATCTTGCATCATTTCCGAGATAAAGCGAGATATTGGTCGAAAATTGTAATTTTTATACTCCCTTGCATTCGACGCCCCCGCTGGGGGGTCCACGTAGGAATATTACCATACCGTTTGGTATGGATAAACTAGAATGGTGTGGCTACTCGATCGTGAAAAGAGTTTGAGGATATGTTTAGCCGTTTACACAGAATACCGGCGTGTGACAGACAGACAGACATCCTGCCACAGCACAGTCCGCGCTATGTATACGCGTCGCGCGGTAAATAGTCTCTCTCGCACCCTTACTGTGTGCCTACGTAAACGTTGGCCAAGCGATTTACTTGTATCCTTTTGTGCAAGAACAATCTGATTGAGACCACGGTCGTAGGCTAGAATGACACAGGAAGGCCTGAATGCTGCGTGTTGTTACTTTGATCCAATAAGGAGACGACTAAATCGCTCAGCAACGTTTATGAACGCAGCCATTGTCACCAAGTCATAAACGTTGTCCGCGGAGAGATTTACGCACGCGTGTCCGTTTTTGGATAACTACTGGTTCAGGTCACGACATCAGGACAGAATGGCAAAGAATGGTCTGAGAAGTGTGTGCTGCTGCCGTGATCCAAAATGACACGAGTACATCACTCGGGTGAAAGTGGCATAAATTAGTAAGTAAATAATAGAAAAGTAACCACTGGTAACACACGAAAAGCTACTCAGTACTTTAGAGATTTTTATAAACAAAACTATTATAATGTACTTTAAAGACAACTCCGTTTTTACCGCGGGACGCGTATGCATAGCGCGGACTATGCCGTCGCAAGATGTCTGTCCGTCCCTCTGTCTGTCCGTTTGTCACACGCCGGTATTCATTCAACACCCCTGAACATATCCTCAATTTTTTTACCATCAGGTAACCCCACTATTCTAGTTTTTTTTCTACCCAACAACAAGGCAATATTCCGACGGGGACCCCTAACGGGGGCGTCAAATGCAAAGGGGGTATGAAAAAAATCGCGATTTTCCACCAATGTCTCGCTTTGTCTCCGAAATGATGCAAGTCAGAACCATAGTTACTATGGAAAGCGAATACGAAACCGCATTCGAGCTTTCGAGTGGTGTCAATTCCAATGACCTTGAGTGACCTCTAACGTATATTTCAAGGTCACGATATTATTCAACGTTAAATAACTCGAACACGGCGCAAGATAAAGCTATATTTACAATGGCTGGCCAATAGAAAGTCGTACGTGGTCCATCAAACGGCGCCATTTTCAACAACCTTGAACAACCCCTGACCCAGTTTTCAACGTCGCGCTATTCTTTGACGCTGAAGATCTCACAAACGGCTCTAGATACGACCAAAGTTGCTACAAAATGCGAATAGGAAACTGTACGCAAGCTTTCAAATGGTGTCATTTCCAATGATCTTGAGTGACCCATAACCTAGATTTCAAGGTCACGACATTATTCAATGCCAAAAATAACTCGAAAACGGTACAACATACAGCTGTACTTATAATGGTCAATCACTAGAAAGTCGTATATGGTCTATCACACGGCGCCATTTTCAATGACCTTGAACAATCCGTAACCCAGTTTTCTAGGTCACGCCATTACTTGACGCTGATCATTTCATAAACAGCTAAAGATACGGCCATAGTTGCCAATATGCCATAGAAGACGAATAGGAAATCATTCCAGGGATTTCGAATGGTACCATTTTTAATGGCCTTCAGTGACTCTTAACCCAGATTCCAAGGTCTCGATATCATTTTACGTCAAATAACTCGAAAATGGTATAAGATAGAGCTATTGGGGCCTATTTACAATGGCACACCAATAGTAACTCGTATATGATCGATCGAATGGCGCCATTGGGGACCTTGAACGACCCTTACACCCTATTTCAAGGTCACACCATTATTTGATGCTGAATATCTTAGAAACGGTACGAGATATATACATAGTTTCAATGGAGTACTAATGGGAGCGGAGACCGGGGGACAGTGGAACACTTTGACTTTCTCACCCTGTTGAAAGAACTGGCGGTCTTTATTTGCAGTTTTCTCGACTTTTTTGCATTCCTTCATTCTTTCGCTATAACTGTGACATAAGTCACTTGAAATAAAAAATAACTTAAATTTTTGAAGAAATTTACTAAAACATACGGACCTGTTAAAATGTTTCACTGTGCCCCATGCCGGGGTAAAGTGGAATTTGTGGCGGGGTACAGTGAAACATAGCGCGATCTTGACCAGCTCATCTTAAATTTGTGCTTTGATGGGGCTGTCAGTTAAAATTATGATTGTTTATTTCCTTGTCAGACATTTGCTCAACTTCTTGTTCTCACCCAACTGTGAAACATAGCACATGTGTGACATGTCTGTATATTTTTTGTCTGACCTTCTACCTTCTGGCAAATAAAATGTCTTCAGTATAGTACATATTAACGTACATTCAGTTATTATTGCATATGCCAATATTTGCACCAGTTGTAATTCCTATAACCTACAGTTTACATGTATAACATGCTATTCTGCTGTTGCCTGACCTGTACTGACTGTTCCACTGTACCCCGCTTTTCGGGTCATTGCACAATTCACTTTCACGTTCCGCTGTGTCCCGTGAAAATCAGTCCACTGTGCCCCGTACCGAGGTATCCCATATGTAGATCATGTTAAAAAATTGCAGCCAAGTTGACTGAATGGAGACATTTTAGTAATAATGAAGCTAAGACACAAGCGACCAATAATACATCATGTACATGCTTGAAGTTTACATTTTGTCGACACAATGTAGATCGATGTGTAACCCCAAAACAATACTTTAAAGTCAAAAACCTGAAAATTAATGCAGCAAACTATTGCGTCAAGCATATGTAATCATTATTTGATAACTTCGTCAACATACCGTGAGGCTTCGCTGTAAAGAAAATTAGGTTAACTAATTTCGTAATGGAACAAGATAGTTTTAAAAATTTCACTTTACCCCGTGTTCCGATGTGCCCAGGTCTCCCCTACGCCTACTCATCAGTGTTATTTTGAATGACCTTGAGTGATATTGAGTGACAGCGAAATATTCAGTGACACGAAACGTCGCGCGGTCTCCGCGACAGCTGAGCTACTTGTTGGTCATACTAGTTCGGGCCCCCGTAAGCTGGGACCTCTGGGTACTGTCTACTCAGGCTATTCTGCCCATGCGTTAATAGGGGCCTGCGTTACCGTGGGAACATTTTGGCAGGTTCAAATATTACGATCCTCCTGTGTCGTACGTTCAAATTATCATATGTTGGCATAGTACGTTCGTCGCTTTCCTCTGTAAGTTAGTAAGCGAACAAGTGGAACAGCGTTCGGCTTGACAAGAGTCGAAGCACAAAAAAACCAGCTCGCTGTTTGCATAAGGTGTTCAACGAGTGAACAGCCATTCACAAAAATGTTCGTGACATATGAATGCACCCTATGGCTAGCGTACATCATGAATAGCCGTCTTGTGCTGCCTGCTTCGTGCAGGTAATACCAAACACAACGTACGGACAATAAGTCTGCATAGATCACGGAGAAAACGCCTGCATGACCTGCTCGCCGTCTTTCGACGTAACCAGAATGCTTCCCACACAACGTCCGCGGGTCTTTTATAGCGGCCTTAAATAGCAGTGGCGTTGATTCAACGGTGGCCCACGCACCGGCCGCAATGCAGCAACGACCGATCAAAATAGATCCGGTTAAAGTGTCGAAGCATGCAGATCGATCACGACCGGTCGGTCAGTAACCGGACAGGACTAATCGACGACACGCAGGGGATGCGGCGGAAGACGCAGGATCCGCTACTTGGATGTCCCGAACAGAACGACGCGGGTTCACTCACACTTCCGGTACGTCATCGTCTTCTTTCGATTTTTATTGAATTACAGTTTCTAATTCACACCTCTGAAGAACGGTAAAAAATTTAGTCACGTATTTAGTAAAACGAATTTCGTTCGCATTTTCACAGCGCTTCTGCTTTTTGTGGGCGGTTTTTTTGGAGTTTTGATCGAAAGCTAAGTTTTAAATTCAATGGAAAACTAATGTTGCAGCTAATGATTTACAGACCAATTCAGCATTCAACACAAGAAAAAATCATGGAAGATTTAACCCTTTAGACTCCAAAGGCAATTATAGTGGTACATCGAATAATACGAAGTTGGTACACTGGCCGTTGATGAGTGGGCTGTTACATTTGGTACAGCGAGGAGGGCCTGGGGACATAAGCAGCCCCACATTTTATTTTGGGACCCCCTTTATATCTCCGAAACTGATCATGCTAGGAAGTTGAAATTTGGTGTGCTTGTTGGCATTTACAAATACAAGGGCTACGTATATAAATTTTTCTACTAGGGGCGTCTACGCAGTAGCGAATCCAAGGGGGGGGGGGGCGCACCCGGCGCCCCTTTTATTTTCGGAAGGGAAATTTAAAAAAATATTTTGTCATTTGCCAATAGTGAAGGTGGACCGAAAAGGCTTAAAAGTGACTCTTGCGAGGCTGAGTCGTGTTTTCCTGGATATCGGATTATTGAAACGACAGCTAATGGCAGCGGCTTGTGTGAAGCGATCGCGCACCAACTCGTCGCTGGGACATACAACGTACCGGCGTCGTCGCACATAATTAGATCAGTCTTGGTATCCTACATGTATGTTTGCGAGAATCCCGCAATGACTGCTGAAGTCACTCCATAAGGTTTGTATAATCATAATGCACAGGGACTCGTGTGCGCCATAGAACATTGCGTCAGATGGGGGGGGGTCAGGATCCCCCACGGGAAGGGGCAAGCCGGCGGGGGGGGGGTTCCCGTTGTAAAGTATAGGCGGTCAGCACCTAGTCGTGTACTGTTTGATGGAAAGTTTCATCAAGCAGTAGCTGGATGAACGGTGAACCTTTCAGGATTTATACAAATAAATGTAAAAAAACTGCAGTTTATACACAAGTTAACGGCGAGTGACACATCTAAAACTGCAAAAATCACAAAAAGGTGATATTACCCACTAGCACATCGCCTAAATGTCAATGGGGAGGGGAAGTTGCGCCCCCTTTCTCAAATTCCTGGATCCACCCCTGCGACGGTATCAGCAACCCTTACTTTTTTAATTTCTGGACGCCCATATCTCCCAAACTAATCGAACTATAGGAATTAGTCCCTAAGCTATTTGATGTTGCAAAAATATTGCTCAAAATGTGGAACCCATTGGGTAGGGCACAACAACGTCACAGACGACAGACACTGACGGACGGCTCATGACATAAGGCGAAAAACAAAAACCTAAAAACAAGTTTTAACATATGGTACAAATGACTGGTAACTAATAGTCATTACATACTGCATCAGTGTGTTACATCCATTGTTATATAACTTATTAAAAATTTTTGTTTTCTGCAAAATATCGAAAGTATCGAAAATATCAAAAATATCAAAACTATAGTGGTATTTTTTTATATTTTCGATATTTTGATATTTTCGAAAATATCATGATATTTTGCAACCCTGAGAATGGTATCAGTTGATATTTGCTGTTTTAGAGGTGTCAACTCTGAGCCCTTACAACTGTAGTTAAACTTTTATGGAAGTTTTTAACATTAATAATTATTGCAGATAGATGTGTGAACTGTGCACTGAAGGTATGCGACGGATCGGAGGATTTTCTTCCGTTTGGTGACGTGAACGACGACGGATCGGCGCCTGGCATCCAGTGGGACTTGGACCAGTTGCTAAATACGAACATCAGCTTCGACTCAGATTTGTTCGATGACGTCGGAAACATCAACAACAACAACATCAGCAGCTGCAACAACAACGCGATTGTGTTCACTGATCGCGAAACGTCAACGCCGTCGCCGCCGACCCTCGACGCGTCTTCGCCGACGCTGTGTCTGGCGCAGATGACCGTCGGCAGCGACGTCGACACAGCGCCACCGCAACTCGAGCCGGTCGAGTGCGATCCAGAAACGACGCTGCGTCAACCTCCTCCACCGTCGCAGCTGCCAGCTGCATCTCAGACGGACGTTTTGCCGCTGGATGCAAACAACGTCAGTATCGACAGTGAGTTTATTAACATCGTCTCGGCCGGCTTGAACGCCATTGACACGATAGACTATCAGATATCTGACACTGCGGTACCAGG
>Ga0209149_1001966_pt1 | contig 11092 bp, 7 predicted proteins | sample WorMetTyACAVOLI2_FD_187423 | JGI IMG/M metagenome (GOLD analysis project Ga0209149, IMG submission 187423) | Marine gutless worms symbiont microbial communities from Max Planck institute for Marine Microbiology, Germany - Olavius algarvensis... ...
CCTCGATCTTAACCCCCCCCCCCCCATTCTGAAATTCTGCCTACGCTACTGCTAGATGGACTGGATCAAAAAATCCAAGACCTCAAAATGAAGTCACGGTCCGTCCGAGTTCTGATTTGTGAAATAAATTTTTTTTGCTAAATAATCTCAGCAGTTGTTAATGAGTACTTTTATACGAGATAACCAGCCATGCATACCACACCATTAAATTTGATATACATGTGGCAGTGGCCTGCAGGGAGTGTGGGACAAGGTTTGCTGTGCCTGCCACTGCCAGCACTTGTTTGTTATTTTCGTTTAGTTCAGACAAGGTGTTTAATATTGATATAAATATAATCAACAGTTGGCAGTGTTACAGCCGACCCATCAAAACGGTCAGTGTACCAACTTCATATTATTCGATGTGGCACTGCAATTACCTTTGCTCTCTAAAGGGTTAAAACAGTTACTGGTACACTTGTGAATTTTGACCAGAATGTCCAGAGCTGTGCTAGTCCATTTGCACATCCGTTATGTCTTCTGTATAGGTATCAGATGTACGTATTTGACTAATTTATCTGATAATATGCAACTTTTTATGCATGTTACAAAAAATGTGAAAAGTATAACAGTTAAAAGTATTTGTGAACGATTCATTAGTGACTGGTAAATGTGTAGGTTACAGTAGATGATGCTCAGGATCTCTTGGCAGCAGCATCACTTTTCCAGTACGCTGAAGTTGTTAACACGTGCTGCCGATTTCTTTCGACACATCTTCATCCGTCCAACTGTCTCGGTATCGAGGCATTTGGACATCACCACGTCTGTAGTCAGCTTGCTATGGAGGCTCATCGATTTGCATTGGAGAACTTTGAGGCGGTTGCCGCCGAATCAGACGAGTTTCTTGAGTTGTCGTTACAACGTCTGGAGTCGTACGTTTCCAGCGATGACATTGAAGTGCGAATGGAAGAGAGTGTTTTCGAGGCAGTCGTGCGCTGGGTCGAAGCAGATATGGACAACCGCCGGTCAGCTGCGTGCAACCTCCTCAGGCACGTCAGGTTTACGTCAGTTGCTTCCGATTACATTCAGTCTACAGTCCTACCACATCACCTCATCGCCGACTGTTCCCATTGCTTAGCTTTGGTCTCGTGCACAATGCAGACCCTCTGCCCTCGCCCGTCAACCATTGCCAAAGAAGTGATGGTAGTAGTTGGCGGTCGAGAGAGTTCGGGCAACATCCTGACTTCTGTTGAGGCGTACAGTCCTTTAAAACACTGCTGGAAGGAGTTGCCGGATATCCCGACATCAGTTCAGTACTGCTCTGTGACGGCAGTTGACAACGACATCTATGTTTCAGGTGGTGTGGTCGACGGCAAGACGGTAGCAACCGTCTGGAGGTTCATATCGGCAAGACAGCACTGGCTGCTGGTGCCTGCTATGTTGCAGCCAAGGGCCCACCACTCATCAGCTGCCGTCGGTCGTCGTCTCTACGTCGTCGGAGGAACGTGTGATGCTGCCGCCAGTGCAGCTGCTGAATGCGTTCTTGGTAGCATCGAGTGCTTGGACATCGGTGAGGGTGTACAGCAGTGGCGGGTTGTAGCGAGGGTGCCATGTCCTCGCCTTGGCTCACACACAGTCGCCTATGGCGATCACTCGCTGGTGGAGGTCGGTGGACTGCAAGCTGGCACCGGGGTGGTGTCAACCGTAGAGCTGTATGCATGCCACGGGGATGCCAGACAGTTGGTCTACTCCGGAGAACAGTTCGTTCTGCCGGAGCCGATATGTCGGGCGCGTGTCGCAGCCAGCGCCGATGTTCTCTACGTGATCTGGACTGACTCACGTCGAGTCATCTCTCTGAACGTGGAACGACGCATATTCCGACGTCTAGCTGATCTACACCGGGCACACGTCTGTGGTGGAACGACAGTGCTGGCTGGGCGTGTCTACATCACCGGTGGCAGTGACGGCAGTGGAGAGTCCGAGAAGGTTATCAGTACAGTAGAACTGTATGATGCCGAGGTGGACAAGTGGACTGAAGTTACTCCCATGTCGCAGGCACGCAGTGGCCACGGCTGTGTGACGATACACATGAGATGACGACAGGTCCTAGGCATTTCTAATTCTATTTCTATTTTGTGTATGCATTGCTTTGTTTTGCTACGTAGTTGCCAGCTTTCAGTTGTCCCTCCTCTTCTTTGCTGCTCGCTGTCGAAGACGCCTCAGAGTGGGACAACATACTTACCAGAAATCGGTGCCAAATACTGCTACCAGTTGCGTCTAACATGCAGTGTGGTAGTGAATTTTTTTAGGACTGGCTGTATTTTCGTGGCGGTTTATGGTACTAGTTTTCTGGTACAGGTTTTCGGCACCAATTTCTGGTAGTCTGCGTGTGTCGTGGGCACAAAACTGACCTCAAGGCAGCCAATAATGCAAGGTGACCACTGACCATTCTCCAGACAATGTGAAATCCCTGATGATTCCCTGACAGCTGTCAAATTCCCTATCATTTCCAGGTTTTCCAGACAAGTGGTCACCCTGATAATGGCTTTGGCGTTTTCAGTTAAAATGCATTTGCGTGACAAACCGTTTGCATTTTAAAATAAACCATGTGCCGTAAGCAAAGCAGTGATGTGCAAGGTGAGCGTATAGGCCGCGTGCTTTGCAGGCCTGTGATCAGTCATCCATAGTCAGCAACCATGTTATGTCGTGCTGATTTCTATTCAAACACTATTTTAATGTCGTTATTGATCAGTGCCAATACTTTCTGCTGTTGATTAATGATTATTGATCTAGGCAATTATTTTGATTGACATTAACTGGTTTGCAATGTTGCACAGTTTATTTTGCTGTACTTCTTAGTCACCCGTTGGCATGCATAAAGATTATGGATGTATGATAGAAATCGGATATTGCTTCCAGTGCATCGGCACTGTTGGATGGACATTAGGAGGACCATCTGGCTTGCTAAAAAACTGCTGAAAATCCTGTGTTTAACTTGAAGTGAATTAAATGACAATGTTTATGTCATTGATGGGCAAATCACAATCACGATTTGGATTTAAATTGCAATTTTCACTGTTATATAATAATTCGATATGAAAAATTGCAATTTGATTTGCGATGTGATTGGAAAATTTTGCGGTTCTGTTTGAAAAAGACCAGTTAAATAGCGGCAGATTGCATACTTTTTGACTTACCAATTCAAAACAGTCGCATGAAGTGACCATCAAATCACGACTGCTTTGCATTCAGTGCAATGCGGAGTTGCAGCAACTGACATTGATTGACAGTTAGTACCAAGTTTTTGTGTGATTCTGACAATGATGATGATGAAGTGCGTAACATGCTGCTGTGTCAACTTTTCGATGAGAAATCTAGTGTATTACATTTCTGTGACAAGATTTGAGATTTGCCTTTTAACAGATTTTATATTTGAACAATAATAGGGATTTGACTTTATTTTCAAATTTTAGATTTGAGTGTGATATTTGCCCATCACTGGTTCTTGTGTATAACGACTGTATTAATTCGTTTTTGCATTTGCTGTTCATTAAGAATCCAATTTCCATTCTTTTGAAATTAAAGTTATAATTTCATAATCGTTTCTGCTGCGCATAGTTAAATTGCAGTTAGTTTTATGTGTGAAACTATTTCCCTTTTTACCTGCATGAACTGAGGAGTTGCTGTTCATTCACAACATTCCAGTTTTTGTGGCTTGATTTGCACAGCGGCCTTTGATGTTAGTTGTGCATTGCTAATGCAACGATCACTCATATATTTTCGTTCCAGTGACGTCGGAAGAAAAAAATACGTTTTAATTTTACTTGTTTTGTCGTCAGTTTAGCAGTAGACTGCCAGTGGGTTGGCTTTGATTGCAGCTGCAATGTAATTGTCAAATACCGAGGTTACTGCACAGAAATAAACTTCTGTGAAAATTCTTTGCCGAAGTGCCACACCCACACTCAGGTAGCTGTCGAATTTAGTTGCAGTACTCATTCAGTTTTGTGGCTCAGCAGCCTTATACATGTTCAAATGATGCTGACAGAAAAACTACAAGCATCTGTGTACAGCACCAGCAGATATCATACAGACCAGTCGTTGAAGTGATAACTTTCGCATGATCAGCATATACAAATAAATCACAGAAATAGACGCTAAACTGAATAAGTGGTATATTACAATGAAAAATTATGTAGAAAACAAGTAAAACAGAAAAGATGATTATGACACACACTAATGGGCAATTGAACTATGCAACTTTGGCTTATGTACCCAGCACTTTACCATTGAGCCAACCAACCAGCCATTCGCTGGTAGCTGTGTACAGTAGAGGTGGGTCGATATCACCCTTGCCGATATCAATAAGGTCTGACCCAAAATATCGGAGATATAGAGATCCTCTACTGCAGCGCTTTGGCTTCGCCCACGTAGTAATCAATGACACCAATATTATTAACTCAAGAGTTCGGACTAATAGAGATGTAACGCGATGTAACACTGGCAAACGAGATAATTGTATGATATCTTTCAATTAGCGTTAAAAAGTCAGAAAAAGTATGATAAAATATCGTGAAATTACTGATATTTTACTTGTCATCGATATATCGAAAAAAAACGGTATCTACAGTGCTGATGCTATACGACGCTGATGTTATCGATATCTGCGATATATCACGATATTTTCGATATATCGACCCACCTCTAGTGCTGCAAAGTGCCAATATAAACTGGTGCACACATTAGGTACACGCTATTATAAATACTGTGCGCATGCGCGACGCACCCACGAGCAAGCGTAATTGGTCTGTATGATATCTACAGAGATGCTTCTGAAAAACTTTGTTCAAACGCAGTTTTAAATGCACACGTACAACTTCACGTGCGCAGTTACTGGGAAATATATTTCTCCAAGAATGTGGGGCTCTGTATGCTACTGAATTCTCAGTAATTTACAAATGGCGTATAAAAAGCATTTAATCAGTAGGCCTATTATTGTGGTATATATTGCTGGCTGAGTGGAAGACGTTGGAACGTCGTAGTATCGCCGGGTCGTGTGGGGGCGACCCAGGCTACAGCAGTTTTCTTGGAGGTAACGTCCTGAGCAATCTGCGACGACATCGTCTCGGTGTATCATCCGGTGTGCTACAGTCTTTCGTAACTGGTTTGAAGCACCGACGTATCAGTCCACTGCGGATCGTCCGCTCTCTATAATCATGCGGGTTTCTCGGCACAATATGTAGCAGCTCTAGTCGCTCCACATAACGTTCAACTATACTCGGCTTAACGTAGATGTGTTCAGCACAGTGTCCAATGAGCCATCGGTACGACAGTGGACGGAATTTATCATCAGCACTGCTTCCGACGCGAATATTGGTAGGCTTGTAAACTGGATAGAACGACAGAGTCCGAGGCGGCAGGCTGTTTGACAACGCTGCAGCATCATCAGACACTGAAGACGCAGGTTGCTGCACTGGTCGTTTATCAGTGTATGAAGTTTCTGAAACGGTACGCTGTGGAGTTGAAACCGTCACCTCTGTTGTCTGCACATAACAACAAACGATACGAACAACAATCATTCTAATGACCCTTTATCTCAGACAACCTGGGTGAGACGGCACCAGAACTCTGTGAACATTAAGCCAATATACCATCCTCATTGTCCTGAAATTCCTCGTATAAGTACTCCCAGCCTCCCATTATACCTCTACAGTCTAATACTAACGAGACCCGGGGCACACAGCTGAAATAAACATGAAGAACCAGAGGACAAGAACTTACACTTCCTTTACACCCGCCTCATTCTGGATTAGTAATAATAATAATATAATATGCACATTTCTATCCCACATTAGGTCGTAACTTCACATTTGATAATCATTAGTCTGCACAACTTTTCCTATTATGAGAATGACGTAAGAGCTGAGAGAAAACAACGAATACTCGCCGACTTAATAGTAAAACTGAAATAACAGTAACAGTAATGACTTTGTCTGATCACGCACTACACGAATCAAAGTTGGATTACATTACAATACACTAAAATAAATAAATAAATAACAATGACAACTGAAGAGATATCACTCAACTATGCCTGAAAACAATTTAACTCGTGAACTAAGGAACTAGTTCAGGACTATGACAGTTATGTGGCACAGAATGACCAGTCATCTATGATAGCTGTAGCCATCGACTGGAATTATAAAAATGATTTTTCAAGTTATAAACATAGAAATCTCACATCATGCTGTGTTATAAAAACGACAACCGAAGCAACACAAAACAAGAAGATGCCCGGCTCCTGTTTGACTTTAGTGTCGTCAACGGATAATTATTATGTAACACAACAGTTGACAACACCGGCGGTGAGATGACAGTCTGTTCGGTCGACAACAACTGTGGTCTGATGCCAAAGTTGAACATGAGGCTGTATTAATATTTGCTCATATTTTGTTTTTAAAACTCAAATATCTCCCCACGGGGGTCATTTAGGGGAGGATCTGAATGCAGCAACAGAATCAGCAATGTCAACTTCCCCAATAGTGTTCTATAGAAACTATGGGCCTATCTTGCTCAGTTTTTGAGATATGACCACGGGACGGACTGGTGGACAGACTGACATTGCAGCCATTGCATATCCAAGATGGGTCGCTGACCTGCAACAATGTCCGTAACATCCCAGAAGCAACTGTAAAGAAAAGTACCATATCCAGGCGAGGTTGTTTCCTTGGTCGGCTGTTGCCGATCATATCAGACATGTCAGCATCACGCAAGTTGTCTGCAGTGTCTTTGTCAGCTAAATGCGATGACAGGTTGCGGTCGATGACGTACTGTACGGTACAGTCTGAGAAGCAAGGAACGTCCTGCTGGAGGCTGGCACCAAGTCGTCTCTTACCGGGACACTTCTGCCATGTGTGTGGCATGTTGTCGTCGTATGAAGACGACGGGCAGGCACGCTGCTGATGAAGACGACGAATTTCTTCAGGCATCTGCTCCATGTGATCAAGTCTCTGATGAGAATCTGTACAACCAGAGCTAGGAGGTGAGACACAACCACCAAAGAACACAAAACTTGAATCTACTCAGCTCGATACTTACAGATGTTAAGCAAAAATGGCAACAAAAGTATGTCGTTGACTGTCAATACTTCAGTAGTGCGTCTGTGTTAATTTACGACTCATGTTTCAATGTGTAAACTTAGAATTAGAGGAGGCTGCCGCCTGTTGGACTAGATAGCTTCGCTGCTGCTGTTACATAGACTAAATCGAAAATCTGTTCCAAATTTTTTGCATATTGGCACATAGAGCGTGAGAATCGGATAAAAACTAGGAGTGATTTGAAAAAAGTTTGACAACACACATCCAGACAGACAGACAGTCAGTCACCTATACTATAAGCTCTGTTGGCTGCAAGCAGCACTGGAGCTAAAAAGAACAGCCCGCTCTATGTTACGTAAACCAAGATTTTCGTCAAGAGCAAGAACGAACACTTAAGTGAAAGTGCTTCGCAGCCATCACTTCATCATATCTGTTCCTACGGGTGACATCAGTGTCAAAACATTGAAGGCATTCTACATACACCTAAGTTTAATAATGATACTTAAAGTATCATATTATTATTTATTAAACAGCTGTATTTATCAGTTTGATACTAACAATGTCTGGTTTTGTACGAGTATCGCAAGTGCGGCTCCACGACAGCATCGAAGTGATTCATCGCCGACTCAATGTCAACCGCTGAACTCATGTTCCTGCATCACAGTCACCATCAACTTCAATAACTCACAATCAACTAGAGTAATGACCCCAGTAACCAGCATCACAAGGGTTGGGGGCAGGATAGGGTGTGGGGAGGGGTTTCCACACATGGGGTGACGTCTGGGTCTTGTTAGACTGGTCGACCCCACCACCATCTACATGAATTTCAGGATCAAGACTTGGGTTGCCGCCCCTCTCTCGTAGCAATGCTAATGCTACTCATGACAGCCAAGACACACCGCAGAACAGCCTTAACATATGTCCATAGTAGTTTCTGTAAATTACTACAACTCTTTGGCTGACCAGATAGGTATGCTATAGTAGAGTTTAACTTCCCATTGATGCATTACATGTCACAGCGGGGACAGTTTTACAGCTCAGACGACCCAACCAATGGTGTCATAGCACTGAAGGACAATGGTCAGTCAACCAGGTCAACGGCCAATCCCACCAGGCTCAGCTCACTAAAAGGTAAAGAAAAGGATGTAACCAAAATTTTTTTTACTATGCATATATAGCACCATTAAGACCAAAGATACAGAGGTGCTCGAATGAGAGCTAAACAAAGCAAGATCAAAGCCCAATCCAGTCAATCAACCTGTAAGAACTGCTCATACTTTTGTGCACCATTATAATAGTACACAATACTGTAGCACAGAGACAGTTTTCTTAATATTCCCCTTCCTTCAGACCAACATCACATCTCAGATGTGACCAAGTGGAGGTAAGAGGGGATGGCTAACCAGATGAAACAGACAAAATCATTGACATGAGACACTGAAGTGGTCACAGAACTGTGAGTAGAGATTGTTTTCACTTTTCAGACAAGCACATAAGATGGAACAGCGAGCAGCAAAAACAAGCTTTTTTAAAAATAATGATAAGCAAATCAGACCAGTATTTTCTTAACAGCACGTAAAAGGTCATTCGGTGTAAATACAAAGCGTGAAAAAATCCGTTTTACAACTAAAGACAAAAAAGAATGTAAAAACAAGGCTGTTACATAAATATAAAATGGAAATAACAAACATTACTGTTGGTGATAAAAATGAGTCTACTGGATAAAATCGATAACAGCACAATGGTCTACTCATTCAAGTAAATCTCTTGAAAGTTGAGGGAGTAAATATTTATGACAGGCAAGTGATTACTACAAGCCACTATGCAAAACTAACTTCAAATCGGCTGGGAAATACCCAGCTCTGTTGACAATCATCCGCTTCTCCGCCGCTGACATCCAATCTTGCCAGACAAACAGTGAACGATCTGTTCAGCAACAATTACTCCACTCAACGAACACACCGAGCTGTGGGCCACTGCAGCAGGAAAACATCGGCTTCATAGAGCATAATTATACAGCTGATTTAACACGGAATTAATTATAGATTTTATATTTAAATATACATGTAGTTATGCAGCATTTGATCTGTTTTCACATTGCTACTTGTCAAGTATATTATCGAGTTTCTCAGCGGACTTCACATCAGACAGACTTCAATTAAACTGAACTTCATATTAATTTAGCATCTGCTGGAACAGATAAACCGGGCATATTTGTGTATTACAAAACAGACACCTGACAGTAATAAATGGAGTGTTTTTGTTGTGGTTCTTCTTCTACAGTTGCCTGCTCTACCACAGTTTCTGACACTTTCTTTTTTTGTATTGCTTTTCCTCCATGTACTCCTGTCTTCCATTGTTTTCTTCAACGCTTCATAGGCTTTGTTCTTGTACGGATCATCCAACATTTATATCCTTCTTCTACCTTTTGTAAGTTTTCTGATCATTCTTCCTTATACAAGGTTACAAAGCACGTCATCACGCCACAAAGCATGTCCTATCCACCAGTGTTTACGATCCCACTTAGTATTTAATGTACTTCTTGCTTAACCTACTTTTGCTAACACTTCTCATTAGTAACTTTGTCCATCCAACTTATCTTCTCTATTCTTCTCCTGATCCACATTTCAAAAGCAGCTTCTCATCTTTGTCTGCTTTCGTTCATGTCCACGTCTGTCTGATTTTGTTGTGCAAGTTCAAAAAATGCCTGGTAATGTTCACAAAAATTGTATATTAAATTTTATTTTTACAGTAATAAAAACAAAAAAAAACAAAGTACTAGCATCATAGTGACCAACCGTATTGCTTTCTGACGGAAAGTAGTCTGGCATATTCTGACAACTGCCTAAAAGTAAAAACATTTTCTATAATTCAAATAAAAAGTTTCATCTATACACACAATGTAACAGCCGACAGCTGACGTTGTAACCTACGACGTATTTCTATGAAATACACAGTTGATTACTTTTTATTTGACATGCTACTAGTAATAAAAGGGAAACAGTAAAAGTAGCCAATCAGTGTTTTACTTTTCCGTGACATCGTCCAAGTGGAACAGCAGTTTGAGTATCACAATGATATATGCCATTGCAAGCACTGACGGATTGGTCAGCCAACTTGCTCTGTGCCGACTTAGTTGGACCGTTGGACGCTGTCTCTCTATTAGATTGCTGACAAAGCCATGCAGCTCACCTACAAGCAATATTACAACCACAATATCGCAGTTTGTTCCTTTAAGACATAACGAGGCTCGAACACTGAACTGAGAATAAAAAGACGATTACTGACTTTTGATCCTCATAACAAGGCAGTCCATAATAACTACTAATTATAAACAAGAGCACCCAGAGAGCACAAACTCCGCCAAGGCCACTGCAGTGTCGCTCCCTGGTGAGTGATAATGCATCGTATAAAATGTGCATCTACCAATGTTAAGAAATTTGAAATCAACATCAAATAGACTGACATCCAGATATGGATCAACACCAAACATTAATCACTTCTAGACGGTCACGGTCACTGGTTATAATATTCCTAATTGAGCCCAATCAGCGGCCTCAGCGCCAGACAGTGTAACAGCTGTCTGCCCCGTATAGAAGATGAAGATGATGATGAAGAGGGTCACCCATTGCCCATGCCGACCATGTTTGGTTGACATCCGCTAACGCACTTGTGAGTTATCCTGCTCACTTGGTCAGTCAACGGGTACCCGATGACGAACGGGTACCCCAACAGTAAAATGAGCGCCCGGGTATTGTTAACGTACTGGGCACAACTGCAGTTGTTATAAACGCTAGCCGGCTTGCCCTAATATCTGCTGCAACGAAGGCCTGCACATTCCGTGTAGTTGCGTTATTGCAGTCAGCAATCGTGATCCATATCTCAACAGTCTCAACCGTTTTCGCACGGAACAGGGACACTGCGGTGTCTGCAGAAGGAAATGGCGACTTACAGACACTGATCTGTGTCCTTGTGGCGAGACCCAGACGATGTCTCACATTGTCGAATCCTGTCCCCTG
>Ga0209149_1001967_pt1 | contig 11091 bp, 8 predicted proteins | sample WorMetTyACAVOLI2_FD_187423 | JGI IMG/M metagenome (GOLD analysis project Ga0209149, IMG submission 187423) | Marine gutless worms symbiont microbial communities from Max Planck institute for Marine Microbiology, Germany - Olavius algarvensis... ...
GGGTCACCCCAGGGGGTCGAAAGTTGTACCATTGAATTCCTGGGGTAGGGTTTCCTATTAGTGTTCCATAGTAACTATAGGCCTAGGATGCACCGTTTGGCCACAGTGCACTCGCGTGACAACCAACCAACCAACGACGTCACGATACAGCCTATCTCAATAAGCGCCTCTTTTACTAAAGTAAAGTGAGGCGCTTAAAAATGTAGACCTTTCCTGCTTATCTCTAGGAGATCAGACTAATCTCTTAGAAGAAATCACTTGATTTTTATTCTGATCGCAAAAATGCTTGTACTTGAACTAACAGTGAATAAATAAAATAAATTAATAAATTATTTACACTACACTACAATATTTACAGTATGCATAACTACTGTTTATCATAAATAAGTGCTACTGATACATCTAGAGGTAAGGTAAAGTACCCGTCTAGCTAGTAAGCTCTCTCACAGCCTACAGCGTTAGGAAGAGGCGCTCATCTCCGATCCTGTCGGTCTTGAGCCAGCAGCGAGCATACACTCCAGCCTACGGCCAGGAGCACTCGGTCACGTGGGCGGTAGACCACACCTCTCTCCACGTGTTCTGCCGTTTACCTCCGTAACCCACTTTTACATGGGTTACTACTCGTTTTATCGACCCCGGAAGGATGAAAAGCTGAGTCGGCTTAGTTGGCTGGCCTATAGCGGACGGTTTAGCCACATAAGTGGTTACCCGTCAGCTGTAGGCCGAGCGTAGGACAGGGAAAGATCGCCAGTTAAGACTGACGCTCTACCCACTGTACCACGCAGCCAGCTATATCATTTACCAATTGTAAAAAATGATGTGCTGATGAAAAATATTAATCAGGTTTTAGAGTCTGATCTGATGCGTGTACCGTACTAATCTGAACTTCCATCTGATCTGGTAATTTGCCAATCTGATAATCCGTTTGGTTTAAAAACAAAGTCTGATCTATTTTTTCAAGTCACCCGTTGTGTTTATAACTGTTTATAATTATTATTGGCAGGAGTTTCTTTCTATTTTCCATGTATTTTTAACATTACTACCTTTGCTCCTTACATGCTCCAACATCTTTTTCTGACCCTTTTCCCGTAAGTGAAGTCCTTTTGCAGTGACTTCTGTATCATTTAGGACACATTAATCACTCAGTCAGTGAATCAGTCGATCAGTTTTAATTGTTTTATATTTATGTTCATGTTCATAGCTGTCAGTATGTGCTATGCATTGTGCTATGTGCTATGTGACACGTTAGCTGTGTACAATAACTTGCGGTATTCTGTAGTGGCTGACTGTATTATGCTGCCCTAAAATGGTGGCATTGTTGTCTGTAGAGCACAGTAATTAGCATCACTGTAGTTGAATGTTATCGATGTTGACTAGAAATGTGTTGCATGTTTAGGGATCTCGAAGAAGCCTTAGAGATGGGAATGGACTGGTCATTGAGGGAAGGTATGCTGAAGTACTATGTTGATGTTTGTTATTATGAAATTGTAACCAAAAGGCTAAACTCACTCACTCACTGCTGCGCTTGACCAGGTGTGTTCTCCGGTAGGCGACAGATGTGACCAAATAAAAGGCTAAACAGAGAGTGTAAATGTAATAATTACAAATAAAACAAAACAATTACAGAATACAGTATATGAATACAAGATATAACAAGTATTCTTCCTGTCTGTCATCATCAGTTAAATAGTTATAACCGTGTCATGATTATGTTTCATAAAATCTAGAGTCACGTTTCATGATATTACTATTTTATATAATCAACTGTATGACACTGTTGGTGATCATCTGAGTTATGTTAAGTGTCATAAAACTGATATACCTGTTCCTGGACTTTTTCCACGTTAAAGGCAGTGGTATATGCTCAAACTGGAAGCCCTGCTACAAAGTAGATGTTTACAATGATGCCTTAACTTTGTAACTTTTTTGTAACTTTGGCATCATGTGACGTCGACCTTTGACCTCCTGACCCCAACAGTTGATCGTTTCATCCCTTGCACCATGGACCACTTGTACCATTTTGCAGAAAAATCAGTTTATTAGTTTTCAAAATACTGTGTTTGCAAGTTCAGCAACAGACAAACGGTCGAACATACAGGTCGAGAACATTATGCCTCCAGTCCAGCCAGTCTAATATACAGTGCAGCATGTACAGAATCCAGCTACATTAGCAAGTGATTATGTAGGATATATATGGGCAGAAGACAAAGAGCACTGTGAGGAGTATGGCCGAATGTTGCAAGCAGATCCATCAAAAGTTAGCATGCGGGCAAAGAAGCGAGGACTGCCACAGGTCAGTGATAACAGACATATTTGAAAGTGTGATCTAAACTGTTGTTGATTTAGCAGTAAGATTAACCCTTTATGGACACATTAAAACCGTTGTGGCCCCGCCCAGTCCCCTCCTCACTGTACCAAATGTAACAGCCCACCCATCAACGGCCAGTGTACCAACTTTATATTATTCGATGTGGCACTGTAGTTGCCTCTGGACTCTGAAGGGTTAACAAACAAGTACTTCAGGTTGCTATACTTTTAGTTCAGTACATTGTAGATTGTGTGTGAAACTTGCAGCATAGATGCGGTTTAGCAGCCATCTTCCAGGCGAACCCGGGTTAGCTGGATGCCCACTTAAATTTCTTTCGCCATTTCTCCTAAGATTGTGCATCCTCCCGGTACACTCTGAATCTTTTCATATCCACCTTGACAATATCCCACCATGTCTTCTTCGGACGTCCCATTGGTTTAGTTCCTTCCACTTCCGTCGTTGTGCAACGTTTGATTCAGTCAGTATCATCCTTATGTTCCATGTGTTGAAACCATCTCAAGCTACCTTTCTTAGTCAGCAAACTGACTGGTTCCAATTCCAATAGTTGTCTGGTGGGATTGACCCTTGACGTGGTTGACTAACCGTTGTCCTTCAGTGCTGTGGCGCTGTTGGTTGGGTCATATGACCCGTAAAATCGTCTCCGAAATGACCTATAATGTGTCGAGTGGGACGTTAAACCCTACTATACCACACTATCTTCCTTTTTTAAAGGTAAACCCACACATCCATATGATCGTGCTAATTTTAGTTCCATCTAACTTTACTTCGTGTTCCATTTTCAGTGGCCAGGTCTCGCTGCCATGTATCTAACAACTTCTCACAGATGATTTTAGTTGCTCTGGCAGCATGCTGTTAAATTCGTAAGTCACTAGCACCCATGATAGCAGGTAAGGCAAGGTTTGCTGTTTCTGACGTCACTTGTTTGTTTGTTTGTTTTGGATTTTGGTGGTTTATAGTAATTGAAAGTCCTGAGACACTGCAAACATCCTCATAGGATGTCGGCACTGGTTTCACATGAGTTATGTGATAAATGTGGTAGCTTGGCACGCTGGGTGCTGGTAATCACTATGCCGAGATACAAGTGGTAGATGAAATCTTCAACGAGTTCAATGCACGCAAGATGGGAATTGAAGAAATAGGACAAGTCTGTGTAATGATTCACTGTGGCAGTCGAGGTCTCGGACATCAAGTGGCAACTGGTTTGTCTGCTAAATTTCTGTTTTTAGTTGTATTCTCATATGGCATGGGTGTGTTAGTAGACCTACTTCCTTAAATGTAATGCCTTTGCACACCCACTTTGCTTTAAATTTGAGTGCTAGTTGTTTCCAGCAACACACTAGCTGTTGCCGGCATTAGCCTCATTGGTGGTATGAATACAACAGATTTTCAGTTTGACCATAAGTCTGGAACAGTCTGCCACCCAGTCTTAGACTGTGTGGGCTGTCATGCAGCCAGTTCAGGTGGTTACTGAATAATAATAATAATAATAAGCAAATTTATAAAGCGCCATGTATGACTACAGAAGGCTGCAGAGGCGCTGGTGTGGTATCGGTCAGACGGTCTGGTGACAGCAATTAAACGAGACATTTTTATTTGGACAGTGAGGCCACTGTGCACTGGGAACTGTTTTTTAACTGTGCCAAATGGAAATATTCTTACTTACTTACTTACTTGAAAGTGGTACATATTTAGGTGGTGGAGCTACCACGTCGTGACAGTGTAAGGGTGTGGCCATCAGACTGCAAGCTCTTGCTTGATTTGCTTAGTTATCACATATGTGCCGGTCGGATGACTTCAGCTCTGCACACACTGTAAAAATGTGTAGTTGCCCTACAGTTGCAGTACGCATAAGAAGCTAAGCTGATGCTGTGACGCGTCAGATAATTACCCAGACCAGTTGAAATCACAGCACTCCATGCTCTGCTGACCGGCACTCAGTGGTGCAAAGCGGGAGAATGGCTGCTAGTTGAAACTTGACTTCTGCTTGTGATTACCATCATTGCTGTCTCAGCTCATCAGGAGTAACACCTGCAATTAACACTAAGGAGGTTAAAATTGCTGTTAGGCCCAATGTTGTGGTTTTTCTGGTGCCATTTTCACTAATAATGAATACTAATTGCTACAGAATTTGACATACATAAACTGTGTCACAAACAACACCCATGGGCCAGTTTTGAGCACGTTTGGTGCAGGGAATTGGTCCTTTGTGGGTCAGTAGTGTCCTCTAGTTACTCACTTTTCGATCAATCAGCAATTTCATGACAATGAACTAACTTTGTTTTTTTCTAGTGTTTTTGTCAAAGCCATGTGCCTTTTTTACTTGCTGTTACTCTCTGGTAACCTTTATTTCATTATTTCATGTCAAATGTTTATGACTGGAGAATTTTTAATCAGTTTGTTTTTGATTTTACATCCATTATAATTTTGTAATACGGCATACATGTATTTCAAGTTCTAAATCATTTCCTGTGCGACAGTTGCTTTTCACCATTTCTTAATTTTAAATACTAAATATATGGACAGGACATAAGGTCATGAGTACAGCTGAAGCATATCGATTTGGTTCAGAAGCTTATAACAAATTTTGTTTGTTCGTTTGTTTGATGGATTGACAACCTTGGTGACAAAATCACATTACACATTATATAGTATGATATATTGAGTTAACTGAATCATTTAAAATCTTAATCTTTGAAGTTTCGAATAAAATTTGATTCTCCCAATGTGTGTATAATTTTTAATGTTGAGTGAATGTATATAACAGATGCATTAGTGGCGATGGAGAAAGCAATGAAGAGAGACAAGATTGAAGTGAACGATCGTCAGTTAGCCTGTGCTCATATCAATAGTGAGGAAGGACAAGATTATCTGAAGGGCATGGCGGCAGCAGCTAACTATGCCTGGGTCAATCGTAGCAGTATGACTTTCCTCTGTCGCCAGGTAAAATGTCATGTTAAATGTCTGTCACTTTACAAGTGACAGTGTAACAATGACAAGTCTTCTTCTTCTTCTCGTATGCGTGTCATTAACCATAATTGGTCAGCCACGAAACAGCGTCTTCATCCGCAAAGTGTAGCCGAGATAAGCCGCCATTCAGTTTTGTCAGGGGACAGGATTCGACAATGTGAGACATCGTCTGGGTCTCGCCACAAGGACACAGATCAGTGTCTGTAAGTCGCCATTCAGTTTTGTCAGGGGACAGGATTCGACAATGTGAGACATCGTCTGGGTCTCGCCACAAGGACACAGATCAGTGTCTGTAAGTCGCCATTTCCTTCTGCAGGCACCGCACTGTCCCTGTTCCGTGCGAAAACGGTTCAGCAGAGACCACTGTTGGCGAGGGAGGTCGAAACCTGAAACAATGACAAGTGAAGACGCTTTAGTCTTTGTGAAAAGCTCGAGTGACGAGAATAAATAGCTCTGTAATTAGTGAGAATGCGCGAGTAGCTGTGTCGTTGTGTTTATGTTGCAGTCTTTTGCGAAAATGTTCAGCACGACGCCCGATGACCTCGACATGCATGTCATCTATGACGTGTCGCACAATATAGCGAAAGTCGAAGAGCACGTCGTTGATGGTAAACAGAAGACACTTCTTGTTCACCGAAAGGGATCAACACGAGCATTTCCTCCGCACCATCCTCTTATACCAGTCGACTATCAGGTACGCATGCACGTTATTATAGCCTAGCGTAGCTGGAGTTATTGTTCAGTGAAGTAAAGTTAATTGAGTTGGTGACTTGGTGATATGTAAAGTACTGTAATGTAATGCAGTGCACGTAAGGATGCAGCATTTATGGTGTTATATTAGAGTAAGTAAATACAGCTTAGAGTACACCAACAAGGCCGGACCAGATCGGATTGAATGAGACTGATAATCTGGTCAGTGTGTGCTGCCGGTTTATATTTCAGTCTGCCACAATCTGCGATATTTTCACCAGTTCAAACATTTATTGAGCTTAATAAAGGAGTCTAATGTCGCTAATGTGAAGGAAGTGACAGCATGATGCCTACAAGTTTGTCCAGGTTCACTTGCATTATGACATCATAGTGCCGTTGCATTGAAGGCCCTCAGTCAAGAGGAAGACCCAGAAACAGGTCGCTTAACAATGTAAATTTAAAAAAAAATAAAGACCAGTGATGGTTAAGCTAACAGTTATTGATCAGGTCAGGGATACTGACGCTCAGTTGAGTACCCTGGTGACAGAACACGTTACACAAGTTACAATGGCTGAGGTCAAGTTTCGCTAAGACTAAAGTCTAAGACTGAATTTCGGTCTAAGTCCAGACTTAAGACCAAACTTGACCTCGTGTTGGCAATTTGCTCTAAGACTAGACTTAAGACCTAACTTTGGTCTCAAGTCTGGTCTTAGACTGTCACTATAGACTTAGTTAAATTATGGTTTCAGACCAAACTTAAGTCAAACTCGTCCGTCATCTACTGGGAATTACCAATGTTAAACATATAGCATTTGCTCTTAAGTCCTAGGGCTTAAGTCTAGTCTTAGACCAAACTGAGGTCAAGTTTGGACTTAACATTATCGTTATTGTTAGGCTACTGTATTTACAGTGGTTAAATTTATTTGTTTCTTGGTTAATTTCTGTTTTTTTTTGTCATTTACAAGGGCATGATAATCTGTTGTAAGACTATCAAATCAACGTGCCTCGCTCTGGCAAATAATACAACGGTAATAATGTTTCCTATATGCTATGGTTTTCGCAGCATATAGGGCCTAGATAGCATTAGCAGTATCAGATAAAAATACTTTGTCACATACATGTATATTCATACACAACCTGTGACTTTAGTTGAAATGAAATTTCCAGATACGAATCAGTAATAATATTAATGATAACTAAATACCGAAATAAATCCTCAGCAGACTGACTAAATACGAAGACGTTGTTTTGTGCGTACGTCTATCGTTATCGGTAGCCTGTCAAAGTATAGGCATGTATATGCAACATTTTTGTTCAGAAACGCGATAGGCAAAATTCTTTAGTCTAAGATTAAAGTCGAAGACTAAAGTCTTAACTCAAACTCAGCGAAGTCTTAAGTCTGGACTTTAGCGTTTAGACTTTAGTCTTAGCTGAACTTGACCTCAGCCAATATATGTTGTGAAATAACTGGATTATTTAAAATCCCTATCTTTGAGATTTTTGAATCAAATTTGAGTGTTCCATTATGTGTATCGTCATCATCACTGTAGTCAGCTGGAACCGCTGCATCATTCCCGAATTACCTGTGCCACTGGCACATAGAGCAACAGACAGCTTGTAGTAGATTGTCAGTTGGATGCTCAGCAGTTTTAGAGACAGGACCTTTGCCTTGAACCCTTTGTCAACTCTTTGTCAACCTTTGTCAACTTTGACAACTTTTTTGAACCCTTTCTTTCTTTCTCCTTTGGGATAGCACACGCTCCCTTCGCATGCCAGCACTGATTCCTGCCTCACAGGCTGGCCCAATGCGCAACCCCAGGGAAGGGACTAGTGTAGTGTTGCGCGACACCATCAGGCTAAACTGATGGTGTGTGTAGTGAGTAGTTGTTGCGCGACCTTTCCTTATAGAGAGGTGTGTAGGGTTAAGGGAGGGATCGGGAGTGGAGAGACCTTGTGCCATGATATTTATCCTGCACGGCCTATAACCACTGTTTCTCTGGCGGCTAATACCTGCTGCATGATAGACGACCATAGCTCATGCGCACCTCATACAGTGGGCCCCAGGGTCCAATTTAGCGGTGCTTGTGAACACAGCCATTGATGACCAGCCAACACATACAGCAGGAGGCCATCTGTTATCAGTGGTTCAAGCAGCGACTAATACTGAGCGTCTCTGAACCCAGTGTTAGCCAATGGTCACTGATTAAAGAGGACACTGCCAAACTCTCTGTGCCTGCCTGAGAATTTAATCTCAAAGCATATGCCGCTATAACCTGACACAGTGATCCGACGATACTGGGCCTCGAACCCAGACTCGCCGATCACAGTAGCCAGGCAGCACGTACCGCAGCGCTACCAATAGTGCCACTGGGGCAGGGTAGTTCAGGCGGTTACTGAATACATTTTTATTCGGATAGTGAGACCATGGCGCAGTGTCAACTATTTTTAACTGTCCGAATATAAATATTTTTACTTACTTACTTACATCGTATCTAGTCCAGCCACTTGTTTCTGGGGGCAAACAGGAAGATGTTTTCAGCTGCAGTGGGGGAGGTGATAGGTGACATGTCAGTCTGAAGTCAAAGTGCCTGGTGTCTTCGTGTGTCTTCAGGCAGTCTGGCTATATGTCCAAACAGTGCATTATGCCATTTGATGACTAGATCCAACCTATGTATAGCGCATTGTTAATAATGAAGTGCTGTCTGTGTAGTTGACAGGTCAGCCTGTGTTGATTGGAGGTACGATGGGAACATGCAGTTACGTGCTGACTGGCACTCAGCAGGGTATGAACGAGACATTTGGTTCAACGTGCCACGGAGCTGTGAGTTGATGTTGTTCTAGTACACTGTGTTGTTTCATGTACGTTTCTGGCCTCCAGTGAGTTCTAGACTAGTTTTATGCTTGCAGAGTTGGCATATTTAAATACCAGTGCAGTAGTTTATAGTCATCCAGTCAAATATCCATCTGTGTATCCGTCTCTACCATCTGTCCATGCGGTGTCAACGTTTTCAGAACCTGAAGGCTCCGAGACCTGGCCAACATTGATGAAACTGGGCGTGTGTATTCTAGGGGTCGGGGAACAAAACTCCTATGTAGTGGAATTTTGAATTTCAGCGCATGCGCCATGCGAGAGATGATCCATTGTATAACTGTTATATGGCCAAGCCGCCATTTTGCTGGTTAGCTGTGGTTACCCAAAAGTCTCCAGTAAAATCTATAGAGACTGCTGGAGCAGTAATTTTGCAAGCCTGCTGTCCATTCTGATGTCCAGCGAACACTGTCAAAATATTGAAGGCTTAAACACAAAACAAAGCAAACAGATGGCTGCAGGTCTGTATGCTTTTTTTGGCACAATAGGGGTGAAAAAAAGTTTTGTTTTAAGTGCTGACAAGGTGTGTACAGTTAATTGCATGTAAACACAGATTTATAGATTCAGTGTCTGGCTGCATTATAGAAAATGACTATGACTTCGTTGTAAGTACATGAATGTGCATAATTATTATCAGCATTTAAGCAAGAACTCTTATTTTTACAGTAGTTTTAATGCAGCCACTTTACACTACTTTTTATTATCTCCGCATTTTTACGTTGTAACAGAGGCACTACTAAATATCTTTATGATGATGATGATGAATTGAAAAAGTGAAGTGTAAATGTTGATGGGACAAGAGTGGCCACATAAACACAACTTTTTTGCACTTTGGCATTTTGAATGTTCATAGGCTAGCTTATGGTGTTGCATTTTGACTTGTAGTTGCATAACGTGTGCATATTGTCTTATTTTTAGAAGCTGTATGATATTTGTGTTACCTTTTCTCTAGGGACGAGCATGGTCGCGGGCAAAGTCACGTCGTAATCTCGATTACATGACAGTTTTACGTGTCCTTGAGGAGAAAGGTATATCCATTCGAGTAGCATCTCCGAAACTTGTCATGGAAGAAGTAAGTCTAAGTAGAAATATTTTTTATATATCATACCGGGTACATCGGGTGCATTTAAGAAGCTGTGATCTGGATCATTTTTTTCGAATAACAGTTATTACTAGTAGCACTCAAATGGTACTTGATAAGACTACTGAATTCAAAGAATGCTGCCACGTATCTTTTTTGGACTTTGAGAAAGCATTTAACTGGGTTGCCAGAGACAAAAACTCTGGCGAGCAGTAAGACAGGTAGAGTACGAGATATCCTGCCTCTGAGAACTATTCAAGAAACGCAGCAAAAATGTAACAGTTCTGTAGAATCGGCTTTTGGACAAGGTCGTTTATTAGATTAGAGGTGATACTTGAGTGAGGCACGTCAGTGCTCTTTGTCTGTTTTTGTTCATTATACTAACGAATCAGTTCCTGAAACAAGCAGCAAAGAAGTTGCGTGCAACAGAGAAAGGGCTTTTGCTTATGCATTGGTATGGTTGCTGCACGTCTTTAAAGACGTACTCACACGGAATTTGTGAAACTAGATGTTAACAGCTATAGGAATTTTAGTACAACAAACTGATGGTGTCTTTACAGTTCTGGTAGAAAAACTAATTTGAATTCATTAATGTAGCTGTTAAATATTCGGTATGGTGTCCAATTTTGGTGACCAAAATCATAGAGCAAATGTACACTGATCCAGCATTAAAATATCTAGACTTCCTACTGGTCGTCTTTTGCACATCCGAAAATGTCATCAGTTTCATGGATAGGAAAGTGGCATACACTCATAGATGGGCTGCTATTAGGCAGAGCAATATGCTAACACTGCGCTGTTTGGCTGGCCACATCATAGCTACAAATATGTTATTAATAACAAGGGAAAGCTGAAAATCCAACCTTACAAAACGTTCAACCACGCCCCCTTTGTGTCGAGTATGATTGATGCACACCATAGATAAAGTTATTAAATGAACATTTTAAAACAGATTTACAGAAGTCACAATTTCCGACAGAAGTGCCATTTTAATCGGCAAAATCAACATTATTAAGTGCCTCACTTTACTTAGTAAAAGAGGCGCTTATTGAGATAGGCTGTGTCGTGACGTCGTTGGTTGGTTGGTTGTCACGCGCGTGCACTGTGGCCAAACGGTGCATCCTAGGCCTATAGTTACTATGGAACACTAATAGG
>Ga0209149_1001968_pt1 | contig 11091 bp, 8 predicted proteins | sample WorMetTyACAVOLI2_FD_187423 | JGI IMG/M metagenome (GOLD analysis project Ga0209149, IMG submission 187423) | Marine gutless worms symbiont microbial communities from Max Planck institute for Marine Microbiology, Germany - Olavius algarvensis... ...
ACAGTCAAAACAGCAAAAATGACCATTGGTGTACCAATCTTCACAGGTCTACCAGGACTGTACCAACAGTGTAACAACAGTGTACCAATCGTCAAAAACAGTCAAACAGCCCAAAATGACCATTGGTGTACCAATTGTCACATGTCTACACAGAGTCCGCCGAATACACAAAATCCGCGTCTGCGTCCGCCGTCTGCGTCCGTCGAATACACAAAGCCGTTGATACAATAGACGAACATGACAGACATATCACGATGACATAGGCCACGCTATGCATACGAAGTGCAGCAACAATATCAGTTTGCGGTGATTCTGATGCCAATGTCTCTGACGACGTGTAGTGTAGTAAGCTGTGCATTGCTTACCTGTATCACCAACTGGTCCAGCAACACCTCGTTGTCCATCCTGTCCACGAGCTCCATCACTGCCTCGTGGTCCTTGTGGTCCTGTCGCTCCAACAGGTCCCTGCTGTCCAGGTTCACCACGCTGGCCGTTAGGTCCAAGTGATCCATCTGGTCCACTGGCTCCTGTAAATCCCATTTCTCCCGTGGCTCCAGGGCTTCCAATAGGACCAGATGGTCCAGTGAAACCTGACTGTCCAGTCCACCCAACTGACCCTATAGTTCCAGTATCACCAACAGCTCCTGGACTTCCAGACTGACCAGGTCTTCCGCTGGCACCTGTGTCTCCTGCTAAACCTCGTGCACCTGCCAATCAGAGCACATCACGTCAACCACATTCTCTTCCCATTTTCACAGCTGAAAAAAAACAGTAAACGCAGCATTTTCACTTTTTTATTATAGCTGAAACAAAAAAACACTAACATCAGTGTAAAGCCAGAAAAGTCAATATGTGAGTTATCAAGCTATCTCTGAATTTATTCTTTAATCATTACATTAACAAGTGAAAGTTTGCGTCTGCATCAAACCAGTGAAATATCAATGTGAGATGAAAATGACTGTGTTAGACGAGAGATGATACCTTGGACGCCATCAATGCCTGGCTGGCCGACTGCACCAACCGCACCAACGGGACCCGTGTTGCCAGCAGGGCCAGTAAAACCTATTCCACCAGTGAATCCAGCAATTCCAGCATTACCAGGTGAACCTGTATCGCACACGTGTAAATCACACTACCATATCATTCACTGTGATGATCACTAATCCATTAGTTTATCACAGTTGTCACAGTTTAACTGGTTTAGACAAAGAAACGGAATTTGCAACTAGAAATCAATATGCATCACCTCCGAGGCAGTGCAATACCGGCAGGCCATCTGCAGAACCCCTTGAGTGATTCTGGCGCAATTTTGTGTAGTTGAGGGATTCTTATGTCCGTTCTCTGAAGCCAAATTTCAACATCACGGGTATATAAATGTGGGCATCTAAAAATCGCAAAAATTTGGAATTTTTCGTAACGCCCCCTCTAAGGACGAATCCCCTTGAGCAATTTTTACAAAATTAGGTGCGGGGGAGGGTATCCCAGCTCCGTACCTCACGCCAAACTTCACGGTTGTGGCTTTAAAGATGCAAGCTTACAGCCTTACAGTCTTACAAGCACCAAATTTTTGGTTTAAATTTGCCCCAAAGGGCTATGTCCCCTTAAGTAATTTTTACACAATTTGGCATGGGGGACTCCCAGGCCCGCATCCTCATGCTAAATTTCATCATTTTCACTTTAAAATGTGGGCTTACAGCCCCCAAAATCGCCAAAATTGGTAATTTTGGTACAAATTTGTCCCAAAAAAGGTATACCCCCTTACGCGATTTTTAGAAAATTTGGCTTGGAGAAGGGAGTCCCAGGTCCGCACCTGCATGCCAATTTTCACTGTTCTGGTTTTAAAAATGTGGGCTTACGGCCCCCAAAATCGCGAAAAATGGCAAATTTTGGGATAAATTTGCCCTTCAGGGAAAATCCAGGGGGTCCGTAGAAAAAGTTGAATATAGGTGCACAACTATACACCTTCCCCTATCCAACGACACCATAATTGTTTTAAAAATTACACTGCTTCATACCGCTTCCGTTATCACAAACTTCGTAATTCCAAAGCATGACAAAAAAAGCAAAAAAACTAGAAATCAATATGCATCACATCCGAGGCAGTGCAATACCGGCAGGCCCTGAATCCTTTGAAGGATTTTGGCAAAATATTGTGTCGTTGAGCGTGGATTCGCAGGTCTCACAAAGAAAATTTGAACCTTATACGTATAGTAATGTGGTCTTAAGAAGCTCTAAATCGTGAAAATTTAGAATTTTGGGGAAAAATTTGATGCCCCTAAGGGACAAATCCCCTTGACTGATTTTTGCAAAATTAGCCGTAGGGGATGGTGTCTCAGGTCCGCCCCTCGTGTCAAATTTCACTATAGTGGCTTTAGAAAACTTGGCATAAGGGAGGCAGTCCTGGGTCCCCACAATGTCACCAACTTTTACCATTGTCGCATTAAAAATGTGGGCTTACGGCCCCAAAAATTGCCAAAAATGATAATTTTGGGTAAAAATTTGGCCCTAATGGAAAATCCAGGGGTCCATAGAAAAACTTGAATATAGGTGCACAACTAGAAACCTTCCTCTATGTAACCGTGCCATAATTGTTTTGAAAATTACACTGCTTCATAGCGTTTCGTTATCACAAACTTTGTAATTCGAAAGCGTGACAAATAACAAACTAACAAAAACTAAAAATCACAAGAAATACGTTCTGTCGAACTCGGAGTCTGTCCAATGCAACTTTTTCGTTTGATCACGTGACGTTCATCCAGTTAAAAATCTGCTGCTGTGTACACTTATTTCGCTGAGATATGGCGATATATCGATTTTCAAAATGGCGGCCGTCCGCCATCTTGGAATTGTTTTACCACCATATGAGACCACCAACGGAGTCTCAGTTGCTGGCCGCTGCTGTCTGTCAAATTTCATGACAATCTGATACACATATCTGAAGATATAGCTATTTGAATTATTCGCATATTTGGCTTGAAATGCCTATTCACGTCCCTAAAATGGGGGTTTTAGGGGACTTTGGACCCCTAAATGTGATTATTCATCATCGAGACCCCCAAAAGGCACATCCTTGCATAAATCCGCGTCTTTTACGCTATCAACTGTAAAAATCCGTTGACGGGTCTGACCTGTAGGCGAGTTGACAGAAAGTGTGACGGACACACACACAGACCGACAGACACACACACAGGTAAATTTATATTCTGTCCATGCATAGGACAGGACAGACAAAAAACAATACCGGCATGGCTGAGCGCCGCTCCCCCGTGTCAAATTTTACGTTTTGGGGCAACCTGTCGCCCCTGCGGGCGAAAAACCCATTTTTGGACCACTGAGTAAAAAAACAATACCGGCATGGCTGCGCTTCGTGCAGACCTGCCAGTAACAAAAAAAAACAAACAAACATAATACTTTTTCGTCTACAGCCGGCGCGCGACCCACGATCCTCACCATACTTGGCATGGTGATAGAGGAGGTCCGTGCCATTTTTGCACCCCCCCCCTAACTTTTTGGATCCGATTAGTAGTTTCGCTGTTAGAAGCTATTAAAAATTGTGGGAAAATGCCCCCACCACAAAAAAATCCTTACAACTTGGTTGTTTGTCCCCCGAAAGCGACCAAACTAAAAACTTAAAAGCTACCTACAGACACGTATAAACAGTGAGAATTTGGTAAAAATAGTGCAAACGAGTCGCCAATGAGGGGCAAATTTGTGGCAAAAATTCGAAATTTTGACAGATTTTGGGGCTGTATTCCCACATTTCTGCCCCCATAAACATAAAATTTGGCACGGGTAAGCGGCTCCCCCGTGCCAAATTTCACGTTTATCGGGGCAATGTGTCGCCCCTGCGGGGCGAAAAACGCATTTTTGGACCACTGAGTAAAACAATATCGGCATGGCTGCGCTTCGCGCAGGCCTGCCGCTAAAAATAATACAGTTTATGACTAGTAAACTTTCCTTGTGTCCATTAACAGGTTAAGCAGCTATATTTTCATCAACTATACATGGGCACCACTGAATATTCCTAACTGCAATCTACTTCTTAACGATGACAAAATTGAATATAACTACGAAACTAGAAGCCATTTGCAATGAGATCACATCAGGCGGGCGTGTATGGCTTCACTCACTGAGTACATCAAATCCAAATTCAAACCCGACCTGCATTTTGGTCGCACTCACACACCTGCCAAGTTGCATGTCTGCATCTCCAAAGGTTCAACGGCAATGCTAGCAGGCTAACAAGATTTTACTGACTCAGCGGAAAAAGAAACACAAACACATATACAAAATAGACAGGCAAAAAATGCCAAAATACTCGCAACCACTTTACGGTGAAGACGTGTCTGCAAAACCACTTTTTGGTTTGCTGACACACATACACCCACACAGACGAGACAAACACACTAAAACAATGCCAGCTTTTGCTAACAAAGATTTTTCAGAACAGTCTATAAAATATGATAAAATTTTGTGAAAATTTGTTTGAAAACCTGTAATATTATTAATCTTAAAATTCTAATGACTAAAAATTGCATCGTTACTTCTAAATTTTCATTGCTAAGTACTGCAGCATCACACAAAGCTATGTCATATGACAATATAGCTAGGTAGCATTCCATTCCAAGAAGGGGCAGGGCTTGTACAGCCACGCAGGGCGAGACCGAAATTGATAGAGTTGTTCAACAGCCCTGCGTGGCTGTACAAGCCCTGCCCCTTCTTGGAATGGAATGGAATAGAGAAAGCATTCGAATTTGTTATACAAAAACTGCATTCAATTCAGTTATGATTTTGGCTATTTTATCATCAACATCTTGGTGGTCATTTTTTCTGGACATAGTCGATATTATACGTTACTGGGTATATGTAAAACTAATGCTAGTGAGAAATATCACACCTGGACTTCCAAGAGGACCAACACTTCCACGCAGTCCAGTAGCTCCAGTGAAGCCCGGAGTTCCTGTATCTCCCCTGATACCAGGTGCTCCTATAGCTCCTGGTGGTCCCTGTACACCATTAAAGCCGGCCTGACCTGCTTGGCCCTTGGTGCCAGTAGCACCAATATCACCTATAGCACCAGTGTCTCCTGTACTACCGGGCTGTCCAGGCGATCCCTGTGGCCCAGTGTTGCCTATAACACCTTGAGGTCCTTGAGGACCAGGGTCACCTCGAGCTCCACGATCAGCAGTCAAACCTGCTGGTCCTACCTGGCCACTAGCACCTGTATCACCAGGCCGGCCAGCAGGGCCACTGAACCCAGTCTCTCCCACTGAGCCTTGTAATCCAGAACTACCCGGCTGCCCTGCAAACACAATGTTCATTAGATGTATGTAACAAATATGTCTCCGTAGGTTACAGTAACTAAATTAATGTAAAGTAACTAAAGTGATGCCAGTTTTACTTCAACTATGATGACATCATAAAAACTGAGCGACAGTCACGTTTGTCTTTGCACTAGCATCACGTATGCAATGCTTGCACATGCAGTGCCAGAAACGCAAATTCAGACTTCATTTCAAACTCTACCATCAATGCACCAAACACAACCAGAGACTTTCGGTTTGCTGTATGTACTATATGCCTCCCGTCAGGCCATTGATGTACCTGCTTGCCATTACTGCTGCAGGCCCAGAATGAAGCAACAATCCGTCTGATTCCAACATACATGGTTTCAACAAGTCATTGCAGACTGTCACCTTACAGCTCCAGAAGTACGGACAGCAGCTTATGACCACTCCCAGTACGCCAACTACAGAGACACAGAGAGGGAGAAACAGAGAGTGGGAGAGAGAGAGTTTTGGGTGACTTTTCTATGATACACGGTGACACAGTGAGTACGTGCTTGTTGATGATGTACACGACAAACCACTGACAGTGAAGAGCAGTCACTGCAAGCATTGTGCTGGAGTTCAAGTGAGACACATCTCTGGTCAGTGTAAACATGACAGTACGCGATGGCGAAGAACATGGACACATAGGCCTAGTTGAACAGATGAGCAGCTAGTGATGGCAGAAGGCTGTCAATGTCAGAACTGAACTGTATACTGTCATATGTTGCATCAAGTCATTCTTAATTCTTAATTTTCTTTTTGTTGTACTTCGAGTATGATTTTAAATAATAATAATAATAATAACATAGAGTACTAGATACAGCAATTTATCAGCTGTTTATAGCCAGGTAGTCCGTGGCATAAGTCACTTGTAAGTTATCTAGGCACAGCTTGACTGACTGAATTTAATTACACACTTTCAGCCACAGAGGCTGAATAGCTATACTAGCTAAATAGGCTAGAATATTAGCGATAACAAAGCAAATGAAATGCTAAAAATATCCACAAAATGAATAAAACCATAAAACAATAAAAATGTTATTAAATAGAGACAGTTGTAACAATGATGACAATTATTAAATGGACATTTACAGTATGCTAATTACAAAAAAGAGCCAACAGTGTCTATATCTGTAGAATAAGCAATATCTGTAATATTACAAGTAGCTCTGCTGTCGCAAAGAGGCCGCACGATGCTTCGTGTCACTGCATATTTTGCTAAGTCACTCAAGTTCACTCAAGGTCATTCGAAATGACACTGTTGAGTAGCGCGTAGGCCTATATAAGTCCCTATTAGTAATTCATTGAAACTATGTCGGTATCTCGTACCGTTTCTAAGACAGTCAGCGTCAAAGAATAATGTGACCTTGAAACCGGGTGTAGGGGTCGTTCAAGGTCATTTAAAATGGCACCGTTCGAAAGACCATATAAGACTTTCTATTGGTCCAACAGTACAAATATAGCTCTATCTTGTACCGTTTTTGAAATATTTGACGTTGAATAATATCGTGACCTTGAAATCTGTGTTAGAGGTCACTCAAGTCATTAAAACTGGTACCATTCGAAAGCTTGGGTGCGGTTCCTATTCGCCTTCCATCATCATCATCATCATCATCGTCGGTTTTGTGTCCACTTACAAAGATAGTGACTATACTATAGATAGTAACTACAAAGATAGTAACTATGGCCGTATCTTTGACCGTTCATAATATATTCGGCGTCAAAGTATAGCGTAAATCAGAAAACTGAGTTAGGCGTTGTGTTCAAGGTCATTGAAAATGGCGCTGGTCGATAGACCATAATATACCACTTTCTATTGGTCTGCCATTGTAAATAAAGCTCTATCTTGTACCGTTTTTGAGTTACTTAATGTTGAATAATATCGTGACGTTAAAATCTGAGTTGGAGGTCGCTCAAGGTCATTAAAACTGGTACCATTCGAAAGCGTGGGTGCGGTTTCCTATTCGCCTTACATAGTAACTATGGCTCTATCTTGCATCATTTCGGAGATAAAGCGAAATATTGGTCGAAAATCATTCTTCATACCCCGCCCTTGCATTCGACGCCCCCGTTAGGGGGGTCCCCGTCTGAATAGTGCCGTGAAGTTTGGTATGGAAGAACTAGATTGACATGGATACCCGACGGCAAAAATTTTTTGAAGATATGTTCATTCATTTTCACGTGCTTCACGAACGTGACGGATGAACACACAGACACAGACACCGCATGACGACATAGGCCGTGATTATGCATCGCATCGCGTGCCAAAAATCAGAAAAAAATAATTTGTTTACAGTTCATTTGCATTCTAAGTTAGTAAGTAAGTAAAAATATTTGTAGCTGGCACCTAAAAACACAAGAAGCTCAGCTGTCGCAGAGAGACCGCGCGATGCTTGGTGTCATTGAATATTTCACTAAGTCACTCAAAGTCATTCGAAATGGCATTCCTGAGAAAGGCGTAACTCCCTATTAGTATTTCGATCTAACTATGCCTGTGTCTCGTACCGTTTCGGAGATATTCAGCGTTAAATAATGGTGTGAGCTTGACCTTGTAATCTGGGGTTACAGGTCACTCGAGGTCACTGAAACTGGTACCATTCGAATTCCTATTCGCCTTCCATAGTAACTATGGCTATCTGTTGCAGCATTTCGAAGATAAAGCAAGATATTGGTCTAAAATTTCGAAGATATGTTTATTCGTTTTGACATGATCCACGAACGTGACAGAAAGACAGACGGACAGACACCGCATGACGGCATATACCGCGGTTATGCATAGCATCGCGCGGTAAAAATCGGAATTTTTATGTACACCGGCCTTTATTTTTTGTTTGCCCTGGGGACGCCCCTGTGGCAATCACGCAAAACGTTGCATAAATGAAAAGACAATTCAGTGCTTGCCAAACCCCTCGCAGTATGTACCCATCTATCTTCAACAGTTTCCCATTTATTCGAACCGCAAGTGCCAAAAATCGCCGTGTTCACGTACCGCAGACCACATTTTTGTTTCCCCTGGAGACGCCCCTGCGATTATCACGCAATATGTTGCATGGATGGAAAGACAATTCAATGTTTGCCAAACCCCTCGCAGCATATACCTATCTATCTTCAATAGTTTCTGAGTTATACGATGCTTAAGTCAATGCATAAGTCCAAAAATCGCTACTTTTACTACATTTTTGTTTCCTCTGGGGATGCCCCTGGGGCAATCACGCTAAATGTTATATGGATGGAAAGATAATTCGATGCTTAAAAATTGTCTCGCTGAATGTGCCCATCTAACTATAACCGTTTCTCAGATAGAGCGAGATATTGGTTAAAAATCGTCATTTTTTCGTACCCCTTGCATTCGACGCCCCCGTTAGGGGGGTTTCCGTCGGAATAGTGCCACCCCGTTTGGTATGGAAAAACGACAATGGGTTGGCTACCCGATGGTGAAAAAATTTCGAAGATATCTTTATTCGTTTTGGCGCAACTCACGAACGTGACAGACACACAGACGGACACCGGGTGACGGCATATAACGCGCTTATGCATACGAATCACGCGGTAAAAAGAGTTAAGTCATGAAACATGCTGAAGTAATGCAAGTCAGTGCTATGTCACCTGGCTGTCCAATCGCTCCAACCAGTCCTGCTGGTCCTGTGTCTCCCATTCCACCTTGTTGACCCTTGAAGCCACCTGGACCAGTGAATCCAGTTTCCCCTGTTATGCCCCGCACACCTTTTGGTCCTTGCTGACCTGGACTACCAATGCTGCCAGCTTGGCCGGTATCTCCTTGAAGTCCTGGAACACCAATGATCCCCTGTGGACCAGCACGCCCTGGATTTCCTATAGCACCAAGCCGGCCAGTTTGTCCAGTCTCACCAGTGAACCCACTGGCTCCAGTAGAGCCCTGCATTCCAGTGCTACCTCCCTGGCCGGTGGATCCAGTAAATCCAACATTACCAGAATCACCTCGTTCACCCGGAGTGCCACGATCACCTTTCTGACCTTGCTGACCTTGTTGTCCAGGATTGCCTTGCTGTCCTAGGTCGCCGTCAGTACCAGGTGTGCCGTCAGCTCCAGGTGTTCCTGGGTTACCTGCAGGACCAATCAGTCCTTGTTGTCCTTGCTGTCCCTTCTGACCGGTGAAGCCCGTAGCACCAAACACACCAGGAGTACCTGTAGCACCCATTACCCCAGGATTTCCTGGTGTTCCGGCATTTCCACTTGGACCAATAGATCCTGTATTACCCTGAAATCCTTTTGCACCTTGTTGTCCCTGAGGTCCTTGGGCTCCCACAAGACCTGAAGATCCTGGCTCTCCTGTATTTCCCTGTGGGCCAGGATTACCTGGTGCGCCAGGCTGACCGTTAGGACCTGACTGTCCCGCTGGACCTGGCTGGCCAGTGAAACCCAAATCACCTTTCATACCTAGCAGTCCAGTCCATCCAACTATACCAGGATTTCCCAGTTGGCCAGTGTCACCCTGGAGACCCAGGGCACCTGTAGCACCAATTTGACCTACAACAGAACACTCAACTATTAGCAAGCAGTACAGCCAGCACCGACATCAACCAAGTTGCCAATGTCAACATTCCAACTTTGCTTGTATAAAACTGTTACACTAATTGTTTGCTCTTTGAAAATGTACATAATATAATATAACACGTGTGGCACGTTTATAGGCAGCCAGCCACTAGCAGAAATTTCACAGGCTGTGAAGTTTCCAGCGGAAGTTTGCTGTGGGACACTGGGCAACGTCGCTGGAGGTCATTCTAGAGGGCCAAGAATGGGATCTTTGTCTGAAAAGCCTACGTAGGACTTCCTATTTGTCGTCAATAGAGACTATAGCTGCCAACGGCTTAGTTCTCGAAGAAAACCACGTTTCTGTGTACTGTGTGTGTTGGGCCAGGTTTGTTCTGGCTCAAGTTATCATAGCTGTCCAAGAATGGGTTTTTTGAAAAGCCATGCACGACTTCTTATTGGTCATCAAGGTGGATGTTTGGCTTAGTGGTAACACATTGGTCTCAATCAACATAGTTACTCTATGTTGGGCACGTGACTGTTTTAGGATGGGTAAACCACCTCGGTGCAAAGCCATCCACCCACGTTAATTCAGCCTGGCCATCCCTCCATGGGTAGGCACAATGAGCACCAGCATAGTATCCGTGGTCTTTGCAGTGTTCGCTGGTGTTTAGTTGACAGCTGGTGAAATTAAGATCAACGCCAAAGTCCCAGAAGCGGTAGCGCATTACAGGTAGTTACGACGATGCGCTATATAAATCCACATTTCCTTTACACTAAATTGCTTACTTTTTCACAGAACCACGTTTCAGTGTACTGTGGGGTATGGGGCGAGGTTTGCTGTTGTTCAAGGTCATCGTAGCTCTCCAGTAATGTGTTCTTTGAAAATCCCATGTAGGACTTCCTATTGGTCATCAGTAGAGACCACAGCTCTAAATTGCTTAGTTTTTTAGAAAATCGCATTATGTGTGTGCATTTCAGGCGACTGGTGGACATCGCTATCATGTAAAGATCCACTTTTGTGAGCAGAGGATTGATCAAACCAAGTACTAATTTATTAAAGCGTGTATACATCTGTTTTAGACACATGCAACAAAGTGAGAGTATAAATAAGGTCATCAGAGACGCTAAATCACTACCCGTGCACTTCAGTGGCTCAGCATGCAGCCACTTTTGAAATCGTCCAAGCTTTTGACCACATCTTGCTGCCATGAATAATTGAGGATAATATCTCAAACAGTTTAGGAGAAGG